>OHMX01000060.1_pt1 | contig 57729 bp, 40 predicted proteins | sample 1569471 | NCBI WGS metagenome assembly OHMX01 (sample SAMEA3879547, study PRJEB24766) | human gut metagenome | biome: human-associated habitat; feature: feces | place: USA | collected 1985/1987
AAAATTTGAATTACTGTTACTTCCCACCCTCCTTATTGGGGGTGGGAAACTTTAGTCATTAATACAATGCAAACAAATTCTTAATCAAGGTACAAGAAAGTATAAGGATGAAGAAGTCAAAGAAATAAGAGACTATTTGTATCTGTTAGCAAGTATCGAGTTGGGAAATAACAATATAAAAAAATGAGGCCATGAATGTAATACTCTATGCAAGGGTTAGCACCGACGAACAAGCCGACGGCAGTTCACTCGAAGTACAAGCAGCAAGGTTGAAAGACTATTGCGTTAAGAGAGGTTACACGATAGTCGGCGACGAACAGCCATATAACGAGGATTATTCGGCCAAACACTTTGACCTGCAACGCCCTGCAATGAAGAAAATATACGAGTATTGCAGGATACACAGGAGATTGGTGAATAAGGTTCTGTTCTACCGTTGGGATAGATACGCAAGGAACGTGGAGTTTGCCTTTGCCTACAAACGTAAGTTTATGGACGAGTTAGGTGTTGAGATTAATGCCATAGAGTCACCGATTGACTTTACAAGTACGGAGTGGGCGACAATGCTCGCTATCTACTGTGGTGTGGCACACACCGAGGACATTAAAATATCAAGAAGGACACGTGACGGCATACACGGAACATTGCTAAAAGGCAAATGTGCCAATAAAGCACCACGGGGATATATAAACGTGCGTACAAGCAAGCACGAAACGCACGTTGAGGTGGACGAGCCAAAGGCAAGGCTTGTGCGAGCAGTGTTCCACGAGGTCGCAAAAGGAATTGAAACGCCGTGTCGCATAAGGCGCAGGCTGTGCCCGATGATTGCGGAAAGTTCTTATTTCAACATGTTAAGGAATGTCTTTTATATCGGTAAAATACGTGTGCCAGCATATCACGGTGACCCCGAACTGATAATAGACGGCCTGCATGAGCCATTGATTGACAGTGAAACCTTTTACAAGGTGCAGGATATTTTGGACGGGAAGCGTAAAAGGACGCCAAAACTAAGTAAGAAAATAAATCCCGACCTATACTTGCGTAAGTTCCTTGTTTGCCCGATTTGTGGCCGTGCGCTCACAGGTTCAACAAGCAGTGGAAATGGCGGTAAGTACACATATTACCATTGCAATAAGGACGGCAAGCACATACGCAGACGTGCCGATGAGGTGAATGAGGGTTTTGCCCGTTATTTGGGCTGTTTGAGGCCAAATGAAGCTGTCCTGCGGCTTTACTGCGATATACTGAAAGACATGCAAGGCGACGGTGCGAGAGAGGTACAGAGGGCACAGGAAACGTTAAAAAAGGAAATAGAAAAGGTTGAAGAGCTGCGTAATAACCTTGATGACAAGTATTGTGCAGGCTCAATCACAGATGACAACTACAACCGAATATCCAAGCGTTATAAGCTGCAAATCAACGAATTGCAAAGCAAAATAAATATGCTTGATAGTAACACAAAGGGAGTAAAGAAGAAATTAGACTACTCCATGAACATAATAAATAATTTAACAAACATTATGAGAAACGACTCGGTTGAAATGAAAATAAAAGTGCTTGGTTCGATGTTTCCCGAAAAAATCGAATTTGACGGCGAAAAATATCGAACCAACTCTTACAACAAGGTGCTTGACCTTATCTATCAGAATACTAACGAGTTACGAGGAGGTGGAAACAAAAATGGAGAAGCTGATAACAACTTCTCCAATTCAGTACCCAGAGCCGGGGTCGAACCGGCACGGGTTGCCCCACTGGTGTTTGAGACCAGCGCGTCTACCGATTCCGCCATCTGGGCTGCAATTGTTCCCGTAACGGGAAACGCGGTGCAAAGGTAATCCATTTCTATTAAAGTACAAAAAATTATACTTGAATTTTCTTGTTTTTTTGTTCCTTATTCTTTTTTGATAGGCGCGCCCGGAAATATTCATTATATTTGTTGCACGAAAATAGGGAGCGGCTCGGTCGGACGAAGGAAAAACGAGTTTTCCCTTTGCCGGCCGCTTGTCTTTCCTTATATTTGACTTACTAATCATTTATCAACCACTGACGCCATGAGAAAAAATAGCGATTATTGTATCATCCTTGCAGGCGGGGTGGGCCGTCGTCTCTGGCCCTGCAGCCGTCAGGACCTGCCCAAGCAGTTCCTGGACTTCTTCGGTACGGGTCGCACCCTGCTCCAACAGACCTACGATCGTTTCGTTCGTTTTATCTCTCCCGACCATATACTCGTATCCACCTACCAAGGCTATGCCGACCTGGTGCGCGAGCAATTGCCCGACCTGCCCGCCGAGAATGTATTGGCCGAGCCGGTCCAGCTTTCTACGGCGCCGGCCGTGGCTTGGGCTTCCTACCATATATATAACAGGGAGCCGGAGGCCAATGTTGTCGTCACACCCGCCGACCAGCATATCCTTGACGAAGAGCGCTTCGCCCGTCAGATTGGTGAAGGCCTCGATTATGTCGAGGCGCACGCGGACTTTCTCGCGATTGGCGTGAAGCCCACCGTGCCGAACACGGCCTATGGCTATATCCAGATTGGCGAGAGCCAGAATGTCGACGGTATGTACAAGGTCGAGTCCTTCAGCGAGAAACCCGCGATAGAGTATGCCCGCCTCTTCGTCGAGAGTGGCGAGTTCCTCTGGAATACCGGTCTGTTCCTCTGGCGCACGTCGACGATGATGTCCCTGCTTCGCCGCATCACGCCGCTGGCTGCCCAGCGCATCGAGGAAGCCGGCACGAACCTCACGGCCGCTCAGGAGGTCATGCTCGTGCGGGAGTATTACCCCACCACGCTTCACCGTTCCATCGACCTCGTCATTCTGGACAAGTGCGAGAATGTCTGTGTGAAGCCCTGCGATTTCGGCTGGGCCGACATCGGCTGCTGGCCCGAAATCTACGAAGTCGCGTCCAAGGACGCCGACGGCAACGCCGCGCTCGCCTCCTCGAAGGTGCTCCTCTCCGGTTGCCGCAACAACGTCATCAGTATGCCCGAAAACACGGCCGCTGTCCTCAAGGGGCTCGAGGGGTATCTCGTTGCCTTGCAGGGTAATGTCCTTGTCGTTTGTCCTAACGACGACCCGGCCGCCGTGCGACGTATGGTGAACGAGGTCCAGGTGCAGCTGGGCGAGGAATATGTCTGACCCTTTTTTGTTACGGTCCTCATTGGCCGGGAGCAGGAAACGCGCACTGCCGCAAGGGCGTGTTTCCGCTCTCGGCTTATTTTTGTACCTTTGCAGCCATAACAAGCATTCTTTCTGTATGAAAGCGCAACTCACCCTACTCAAAGTGGGCGGGAAGATTGTGGAAAACGAGGCCACCCTTACGGACCTCGTCCACTCTTTCGCCGCCCAGTCCGGCCCGCGCCTTCTGGTACACGGCGGCGGACGGACGGCTACCGAAGTCGCCGCGCGGCTCGGCCTGCAGACCGTTATGGTCGGCGGGCGCCGCGTCACCGACGCCGACATGCTCCGCGTCGTCACGATGGTTTATGGCGGACTTGTCAACAAGCAGATAGTGGCCCGCCTGGTGGCCTGCGGCGTCCCCGCGCTCGGCCTGACCGGTGCCGACATGGACGTTATCCGTTCGCACCGCCGCACGGGGACGGAAGTCGACTACGGTTACGTCGGCGACGTGGACCGTGTGGACGGCCGGCGGCTGGCCGACCTGTTGCAGTCCGGCATCGTGCCCGTCCTGGCGCCGCTGACGCACGACGGTGCGGGACAGTTGCTCAACACCAATGCCGATACCATTGCCGGCGAGACGGCCAAGGCGCTCGCCGCCTATTTCGACGTGACGCTCGTCTACTGCTTCGAGCACGCCGGCGTCCTGCGTCGGCCCGACGACGAGGCCAGTGTCATCCCCGAGATAGACCGCGCCACGTTCGAGGCGCTCAAGGCCGACGGGACCGTCTCCGGCGGCATGATTCCCAAACTCGAAAACTGTCTGGCCGCCGTCGAGGCCGGCGTCTCGCGGGTGCTGATTACCTGTGCCGACGCCTGGGCTGCGGGGCGCGGGACCTTGATACACGCTTAGCCCATGCAACCCGGTAATTACGAAATCATGGCTCCGGCCGGTTCGCGCGAAGCTCTGGCCGCCGCTCTCGAGGCCGGCGCCGGCTCCGTATATTTCGGCATCGAGTCGCTCAATATGCGGGCCCGTTCCGCCAGCCACTTCACCATCGACGACCTGCGCGACATCGCCGCAACCTGTGCGGCCCGGGGCGTGCGGGCCTATCTCACGGTCAACACTATTATTTACGATGAGGACATGGACCTCATGCACCGCATCTGCGACGCAGCCCGCGAGGCCGGCATTTCCGCCATTATCGCTTCGGACGTTTCCGTCCTCGACTACTGCCATCGCATCGGGCAGGAAGTCCATCTCTCCACCCAGTTGAACATTTCCAACACCGAGGCCCTGCGTTTCTATTCGCGCTATGCCGACGTCGTGGTCCTCGCCCGCGAGCTTAACCTCACGCAGGTCCGCCACATCTACGACTTCATCGGGCGCGAGCATCTGTGCGGCCCGTCCGGGCAGCCCGTCCGCATCGAGATGTTTTGCCACGGCGCGCTCTGCATGGCCGTCAGCGGGAAGTGCTACCTCTCGCTCGACAATCTGGGCCACTCCGCCAACCGCGGCGAGTGTATGCAGGTATGCCGCCGCGGCTACACCGTGCGCGACCGCGAGACGGGCCTGGAGCTCGACATCGACAACCAGTACATCATGAGCCCGAAGGACTTGAAGACCATCGGGTTCATCGACAAAATGATGGAGGCCGGCGTCCGCGTGTTCAAGATAGAGGGCCGGGCGCGCAGTGCCGAGTACGTCTACACCGTGGTCCGCTGCTACCGCGAAGCCATAGCGGCCGTGTGCGACGGCACGTTCACCCCCGAGCGCGTCGCCGAGTGGGACGCCCGTCTGGCCACCGTCTTCAACCGCGGCTTCTGGGACGGCTACTACCTGGGCCGCCGTCTCGGCGAGTGGAGCAACAAGTACGGCTCCAGCGCCACGGAGAAAAAAGTATATGCCGGTAAGGGGACAAAGTATTACGCCCGGCTGGGCGTCGGAGAGTTCCGCCTCGAAGCGGCCGACATAGTCGTCGGCGACCGCCTCCTGGTCATCGGCCCCACCACCGGGGCGCTCTATTTCGACGCCACCGAGCTCCATCTCGACGACGGGCCGGTCCCGCAGGCCACCAAGGGGCAGACCGTCTCCATTCCCGTTCCCGGAAAAATCCGTCCCTCCGACAAACTCTACAAGCTGGTGAAGGCCTGACGCCGGCCCGGGGATTCCTCACACCAACCCTTGACAGATTTGCACATGATGAACTTACTCTTCGATTTTGGCGGCGTGCTGGTCGACCTCGACGCCTCGCGCTGCGTCCGGGCCTTCGATGCCCTCGGTTTCGACGTACGTCCCTTCCTCGGCACCTATGCCCAGAGCGGCCTGCTCTCCCGGCTGGAGCGCGGCGAAGTCAGCGTCCCCCAGTTCTGCGAGCAGGTGCGCGGCCTGAGCGGTCAGCCCGGTCTGACGGACCAGCAGATTGTCGGCGCCTGGCAGCAGTATCTGGTCGGCGTGCCCTCCGAGCGGCTCGACATGCTCCTGCGCATTGCCCGCCACTACCCACTCTACGTCCTGAGCAATACGAACCCCATCCACTGGGACATGGCCGTCAACGGCTACTTCCGTTATCAGGGCCACCAGTTCAGCGACTTTTTCCGCCGCGCGTTCCTTTCCTACGAGCTGGGGTGCGAGAAACCCTCGCCCGCCATTTATCGGGCCGTGCAGGAAGGCATCGGTTGCCCGGCGGACCAGATTCTTTTCTTCGACGACTGCGAGGAAAACTGCGAGGCCGCACGCCGTTGCGGCTTCCAGGCACGCCTTGCCCCCGCCGGCGGCGCCTGGCTCAACTATTTTACGCCCGACGGCGTCTATCGTTCCTGAGCGGTCCCCTCCGTCAAGCCCATTTCTCCCCATCCCCGTACATGACAGACTACGAAATCATTTCCTTCACCGGGCGTCCCGTTACCCCGGCCGTGGCCACGGTCGGATTTTTCGACGGCGTTCATCTGGGCCACCAGTACCTCTTGCGTCAGGTGCAGGCCGAGGCCCGGCGCCTCGGGGCTGCCGCCCTGGCCGTCACCTTTGCCGAACATCCACGCCAGGTGCTGTCGGCCGACTACCGTCCCGCCCTGCTCACGACGCTGCCCGAGAAGCTCGAGCTGCTGCGTGAGTGCGGAGTCGATGCCTGCGCCGTGCTCCATTTTTCCAAAACCATGGCGGCGCTCACTTCGGCCCAGTTCATGGCGCGCTACCTGCGCGACGCGTTTGGCGTCTGTAGCCTCGTCGTCGGCTACGACCACCACTTCGGCAGCGACACAGGCGCCACGCCGGCCGACTACCAGGCCGAAGGGCGTGCGCTGGGCATCGACGTTCTTCCGGCAAAGGCATTCCGCACGGAGGAGTTCACCGTCAGTTCCTCCACCGTCCGCCGCCTGCTCGAGGGCGGCAACGTGGAGCGGGCCCGTCAGTGCCTGGGGCGTCCCTACGTCCTCGGCGGCACCGTCGTAGAGGGTCGCCACGTGGGCCGCGACCTCGGTTTCCCGACGGCCAATCTCCGGCCCTCCCATCCCGACAAGCTCGTCCCCGGGCGCGGGGTCTATGCCATCGAGGCTACGGTCGGCGGCCGCACCTACGGCGCCATGCTCAACATCGGCTGGCGGCCTACGCTCGACGACGGGCGCGGCCCCACCATCGAAGCACACCTTTTCGACTTCGACGGCAACCTGTACGGGCGCGAACTCTCCCTGCGTTTCCTCCACCGGCTGCGCGACGAGCAGCGTTTCGCCTCGCTGGCCGAACTCCAGGCCCAGTTGCGCGCCGACGCGGTCCGCTGCCGCCAGCTCCTGACCCCTTAATCCCTTCCCGTATCCGGAAATGAAAAAAGCCCTTATCATCCTCTTCCTCTTCATAGCGACCCAGATTGTCGCCTTCTGCCTGGGCATGGTGCTCCAGAAGCTCTGGGGCCTCTCCGCCGGGGTCGACCCCATTTTCCAGGGCATCGGCCTCCTGGTCTGCGAAGTGCTCCTGCTGGTCGTACTCACAGCGACGGGCCTCGTGCGCAGCCATCCGTTTGTCCCGGTGCGCCTGCGTTCGCGCTGGGCGTTGGCGCTGGTTCTGCCGGGCGTGCTGCTCGTTGCGCTGGGGCTGAGCCTGCTGCTCGAGCCCCTGATGCTCGACGACGGCGGCCAGACGGCCCTGTTCGACGCCATGAAGGACGAGCCGCTCTGTCTGTTCCTGCTCTGCGTGGCGGGGCCCCTTGTGGAAGAATACGTCTTCCGCGAAGGCATACAGCGGCAGCTCACCCTTCGCGGCCTGCACCCCGTGGGCGCCGCTGCGGTGGCCGCCCTCGTGTTCGCCCTGGTTCACGGCAACCTCGCCCAGGCCCTGCCCGCCGCGCTGCTCGGATTCCTGCTGGGCCTGCTCTATGTGCGCACGGGCGACATCCGCCTCAGCCTGCCGGCCCATATCCTGAACAACAGTCTGGCCATGTTGTTCCTCTTCCGTCCCGATCTGGAAGTCAGCCTGACGCCCCTCGACCTGACGTCGCAGCTCCTTCTGGGCGCCCTCTTGTTGCTGGCCGGCGTCGGCCTGGTCGTGCTGAGCTGGCCCCGGCTGCGGCTGGCAGGCGGCAGCCCTCCTCCGACGGACCGTCCGGCCGCCGGCCCTCATTCTCAAACTTCATAGCCTCTCTGCGATGAAAATCGGAAATATCGACTTGGGCCCCCGCCCCGTACTGCTCGCCCCGATGGAGGACGTCACCGACCGCGCCTTCCGCCTGCTCTGCCGCCGGCTGGGGGCCTCGATGGTCTACTCGGAGTTCGTGGCCGCCGATGCCTTGGTGCGCCTGGTGAACAAGAGCCTGGAGAAGCTCGTCGTGTGCGACGAGGAGCGCCCCGTGGCCATACAGATCTACGGCAAGGACCCCGTGGCCGTGCGCGACGCGGCGCAAATCGTCGTGGAGCGTGCGCGGCCCGACGTGCTCGATCTGAACTTCGGCTGCCCGGTGAAGCGGGTGGCCGGCAAGGGCGCCGGCGCCGGACTGCTGCGCAACGTGCCCCTGATGCTGGAGATTACGCGCGCCGTGGTAGGCGCCGTGCCCGTGCCCGTAACGGCCAAGACCCGCCTGGGCTGGGACGCCGACCACCAGGACATTGTCGCCCTGGCCGAGCAGTTGCAGGATTGCGGCATCCAGGCGCTCACCATCCACGGTCGTACCCGCGCGCAGATGTACACCGGGGAGGCGGACTGGACCCTGATAGGCGAGGTGAAGCGCAACCCGCGCATGCGCATCCCCATTATCGGAAACGGCGACCTCGCTACGGGCGACGATGCCCGCCGCGCTTTCGAGACCTACGGCGTCGACGCCGTGATGGTAGGGCGCGCCACGTTCGGCCGCCCCTGGGTATTCAAGGAAATGCGCGATGCCCTCGACGGCGCGCCCTTCAGCGTGGCCGGCGTCGTGGACAGCGCCTACGCGCCGCTCTCTGCCGACTGGAAGCTCGACGTCCTCGAGGAGCAGGTGCGGCAAAGCGTGGCGCGCGGCGGCGAATACGGCGGCATTCTCCACATCCGCCGTCACCTGGCCGCTTCGCCGCTGTTCAAGGGCCTGCCCGACTTCCGCCCCACGCGCGTGGCCATGCTCCGGGCCAACACGGTCGGCGAGCTGTTCGACATCATGGAGTCCACGCGTCCCCTGATCCGGGCCCGCGAGGCCGGGGCCACGGCCGCCGCCGCGGCGCAACAGGCCGCTCCGCCGGCCGGTAATTGAGCGCGCCACGCCCCTTAGGCGCGTAAAAACTGGGCTTAGCCCCGTCGCGACGGGGCTAAGCCCAGTTTTTACGCGGACGGTCGGCGGCGGCCGTCGCCGGCGGGGCGGACCGACGGCAAGCGGCAAGCGTTGGCCGTTCCCGGTTTTTTTCGTATCTTTACCTCCGCAAGTCGTTTTTATCCCCATTTAAGCATTTCTGACCCATGACCGCGACACTCATCATCCTGGCCTTAGCGGCCGTCCTCTTTGTCACCGGGCGCATACGCTCGGACCTGGTGGCCATCTGCGCCGCCCTGGCTTTGGTACTCACCGGCGTGCTGACGCCGGAAGAGGCCCTGTCCGGATTTTCCAACCCGCTGGTCATCATGATGGTGGGGCTGTTCATCGTGGGCGGCGGCATCTTCTCGACCGGTCTGGCCAAGATGCTCGGCAGCCGCATCCTGGGCCTGGCGGGCAACAGCGAGACGCGCCTCTTCGTATTGCTGATGCTCACGACCTCGTTTGTCGGCGCCTTTGTCAGCAACACGGGCACCGTGGCCCTGATGCTGCCCATCGTGGTGAGCATGGCGCGGGCTGCGGGCCTTTCGTCTGCCCGTTTCCTCATGCCGCTGGCTTTCGCCGGGAGCATGGGCGGTATGCTGACCCTTATTGGTACACCGCCGAACCTGATTGTCCGCGACGTGCTGACGCAGGCCGGCTATGAGCCGCTGGGCTTCTTCTCGTTCACCCCCGTGGGCCTCATCTGCATCGCGGTGGGCGTCGTGGTGCTCATACCGCTGTCGCGCCGCTTCCTGAAGAGCCGCGAGCCGGAGCAGAAGCAGGGGGGCGGCAAGTCGCTGGAACAGCTGGCGGCGGAGTATCAGCTGATGGCGGGCGTGGCGCCCTGGCGCGTGACGGACCGTTCGCCGCTGGTGGGACAGACGGTGCGCGCCCTCAACGTCTATGGCCGCTACGGCGTGACGGTACTCGAGGTGCGCCGCGTCCGGCAGGACCGGGGACAACTCCTCAAGCGCGTGGAACAGTACGCCGCGACCGACGTGGAACTCGCTGCCGGCGACGTGCTCTACCTGAGCGGCGCGACCGACCGCGTGGACCGCTTCGTGGCGGAAATGCAGCTCGAGGCCGGGCCCGAGGGCGAGGCCGGACGCCTGCGCTTCTACGACGTCGGGATGGCGGAAATCCTGCTGCTGCCCACGTCGTCGCTGGCCGGGCACACGGTGCAGGAGGCCGACTTCCGCGGACACTATGGTGTGAACGTACTCGGCGTGCGGCGCCACGGCGACTATTTGCTGGACAACATAAAGGACATCCGCCTGCATGCCTCGGACGTGGTGCTGGTACAGGGCTCGTGGAAACGGATTTCGCTCCTGGCGGGCGAGAACGACAAGTGGGTGGTGATGGGCCAGCCCCTGGAGCAGGCCCGCCGCGTGACGCTCGACTACAAAGCCCCCGTGGCCGCCGTCATCATGTTGCTCATGGTCGCGGTCATGGCCATCGACGCCATCCCCGTAGCGCCCGTGACCGCCGTCATGGTGGCCGCGGTGCTCATGGTGTTCACCGGCTGTCTGCGCAACGTGGAGGAGGCTTACAAATCCATCAACTGGGAAAGCATCGTGCTCTTCGGCGCCATGCTCCCCATGTCGACCGCACTGGAAAAGACGGGGGCGTCCGAACTCATCTCCCACTCGCTGGTGAGCGCCTTCGGCGGCTACGGGCCCTACGTCCTGCTGGCTGCCATCTATCTGGCCACGTCGCTGCTGACGTTCTTCATCTCCAACACCGTAACGGCCGTGCTCATGGCGCCTATTGCCCTGGCTGCGGCCACGGCACAGGGGTGGAGCGGCGTGCCCTTCCTCATGGCCGTGACCGTAGCGGCGAGCATGTGTTTCGCTTCGCCCTTCTCCACGCCGCCTAACGCGCTGGTGATGGCGGCCGGCGGATACCGGACGGTGGACTACGTGAAAGTGGGTCTGCCGCTTCAGCTGGCCCTGGCCGTAGTCATGGTGATTGTCCTGCCGCTGCTCTTCCCCTTCTGACCGGGGCCGCGCGGCGGCCGTCACGGACGGGGAGCGGCGGAGAAGAGGTCGCGCAACACGGCGAGCGATTTCAGTTCCGGGAAATTGGGGACGTGGAGCCGGTAGTACGTATTGATTTGCTCCAGCAGGCGGCTGCGTTCGGCGCCCGAGAAGCGGAAAAGCCGCATCGTGCCGTAGTCCATCCGCATGAGCAGGGGCAGCCGCGCCGCCTCGTCGGGGGCGACGAAGTGGGCGTGGAGCGGGCGCTCGGCCACAAAACGCCCCGCCTCGAGGTCGAAATAGTAGCCGGGCCGGGCCGAGGAGAGGTTGGGCTCGAACCCGAGAAAATGGGCCAGCCGTAACAGAAACACGAGGTGGAAGTTGGCAAAGCCGCCCCGGCACGTGTCCAGCCACTCCACCGAGCGGTAGACGTACTCGAAAAGCCCGGGCGAGATGCCCTCGCCCCGGGCGGCGTAGAGCAGGAACTCGGAGAGGAAGAGCGCTATCGCCGACTTGGCCGGCTCGTAAGGCACGGAGACGAACGGCGTCGCCGTCTGGGCCGCCCGGGGACGGCGCAACCCGTCGCCGGCGCGTTGGTTCCACTCCAGTTCGAGCAGGGCCAGCGGCTGGAAAAGGGTGTAGCGCACGGCGGCGCGAGGCGAACGCGCAATGCGGACCATGAACGCCACGCAGCCGGCTTCCTCCGTCAGTACGTGGCTAATGAGCTGTTCGTCATTATATTTTAAGGTGTGGAGCACGATGCCCCGCGATTTGATGAACATCAGTCAAGGGATTTCTTAGCGCTAAGGTAGCGAAAAAGCATCGTCAGTACGCAGCTGCGCCCCCTGTTTTCGTCCGAATTGCAAGTTTTTTTGAAAAAAATCACCCAAACGCTTGGCCGGTAATAATTATTGCGCTACTTTTGCACTCGCATTTGAGCCCACCGCGAGGTGAGGCCCGTGCTTGAAGGCTTGGCCCATTCGTCTATCGGTTAGGACGTGAGATTTTCATTCTCAAAAGAGCAGTTCGATTCTGCTATGGGCTACTTATAATTAATAACGGAATATCTAAAATGGCAAACCACAAATCATCTGTAAAACGAATTCGTCAGACGGCGACACGCAGACTGCACAACAGATATTACGCCAAGACAATGCGTAACGCAGTTCGTAGGCTCCGTGCTACAACTGACAAAGCGGCTGCCGTTGAGCTTCTGCCGAAGGTGCAGAAGATGCTGGACAAGCTTGCTAAGAAGAACATTATCCATAAGAACAAGGCAGCGAACCTGAAGTCGAGCATCGCGCTCCACGTGAACAAACTGTCGTGAGCCTTAGCTGGATAATACAAATAGAATGATGAAGGGCGGCCTCCTAATCGGGAGGCCGCTTTTCATTGTCGCAGGCGGCGCTTCACCAGGCGGCCGCTTTTCCGGAACAGGCCCCCGGGGAAAAAGAAGTTTGGCCGGCGTTTTCCGTACAGTTAAGAAAATTATACTTATCTTTGCCCGGAAAACCTATTGTAACCACGGCCTCGCAAGACGTAGTCCCGTTGCTTTACGGACAGGGTAGGGAGGCCGTCCGACGGTTCACAAGCACATATATATTATTAATGGAAGAATTTGAACTCATCGCCAAGACTTTTCAAGGTTTGGAAGAAGTCCTGGCCCAGGAGCTGAACGAGCTCGGTGCGCACAACGTCCGGCCGGGGCGCCGCGTGGTCGCCTTTACCGGTGATCAGGAAATGATGTATCGTGCGAACTTCTGTCTGCGCACTGCGGTTCGTATCCTCAAGCCTATCAAGCACTTCACGGCAAAGGATGCCGACGACGTCTATGCTGCGGTCCGTGGCATCGACTGGAGTCGCTATCTGGATTTGGATACCACCTTTTCTGTGGACACCGTAGTCTATTCCGAGGAGTTCCGGCATTCCAAGTTCGTTGCCTATAAAGTGAAAGACGCCATCGTGGACTATTTCCGCGAGACAACGGGCAAGCGCCCCAATATCAGTGTCACCAACCCCGACATCAAGCTCAACATGCACATCTCCGATGAGGAGTGCACCCTCTCGTTGGACGCTTCCGGCGAGAGCCTGCACCTGCGCGGCTATCGTACGGCGTCGGTCGAGGCGCCTATTAACGAGGTGTTGGCGGCCGGTCTGCTGAAACTGGCGGGCTGGAACGGGGAAACCGACTTCGTGGACCCGTTCTGCGGCTCCGGGACCCTGCTGGTCGAGGCGGCACTCATGGCGCGCAACGTTTATCCCGGCGTGTTCCGCAAGGCTTACGGTTTCGAGAAGTGGAAAGACTTCGACCGCGAGCTTCTGGACCGTATTTATAATGACGATTCGGCGGAGCGCGAGTTTACGCACAAGATTTACGGCTACGACTTGAACCAGCGCGCCGTCGAGGCGGCGTTGGCCAACGCCAAGAGCGCCGGCGTAGCCGACTGCATCACCGTGGAACGCCGCGACATCAAGAATTTCAAGAATCCCTCCGAGAAGGCGCTGATGGTAACCAACCCGCCTTACGGCGAGCGCCTCGTCACGCCCGACCTGCTCGGCATCTACCGGACCCTGGGCGAGCGCCTGAAGCACGAGTTCACCGGAAACGATGCCTGGGTCATCAGCTCGCGGGAAGAATGCTTTGACGAAATCGGGCTAAAGGCCAGCGTGGCCATCCCCTTGTATAACGGCTCGTTGGAGTGCGACTTCCGGAAGTATCAGTTGTTCTCCGGCCGCCTGGACGAGTTCCGCGCCGCCGGCGGTACGGTGAAGACCGACGAGGAGCGCCGGCGCATGGCCGAGAAGCGTCGCCCGCACCGCCCGCACTCCGACTGGGACAATCGTCGCAGTGCGCAGGACGAGGACGACGACCTGAGCGACGACCCCGAATATCTGGTTCTCCGCAACAAGCATCGCGAGTTCGAGCGCACCTTTGGCCGCCACGGCCGCCGTGACGACGACCGCCGCCCGGACCGCCGCGACTTCGGCCGGCGTGACGACGACCGTCGCCCGGAACGCCGCGACTTCGGCCGCCGTGACGATGATCGCCGCCCGGACCGCCGCGACTTCGGACGGCGTGACGATGACCGCCGCCCGGACCGCCGCGACTTCGGACGGCGTGACGATGACCGTCGCCCGGAACGCCGCGACTTCAATCGAAAACCGTTTGACAAGAAACCAAAAAAGTATTGAAAATGAAGAGAATACTTTGGGCAGTGGCTGTCCTGCTGTTGCTGCCTGCGATGACTATGGCACAGACAAAGAAAAGTTTCACGCTCGACGACTTGATGTGGGGCGGTTCCAACTATTGGAATCTCCAGCCGAAGAACCTCTTTACCGCTTGGTGGGGCGACCGTCTGGTGGAGCTCAGCGTCGATGAAGTGCGCCGCAACACCGACGAGAAGGGCCGCAGCGTCTATCCCGAGGTGATTTTTACGGCCGAGAGCGTCAACCGTCTCCTGAACGACAGCACGCAGGGTAAGGTCCGCAACCTCGCCTATACGCAGTTCCCCTACGCCGACCGTCCCGAAGCCTTCCTTCAGACCGGGCGCGTCAACCTCCTGTACGACTGGGAGGAGGGCAAGATCGTCTGGACGCAGCCCCGCACGGCCGGTTCCTCGCACGAGGATTTCTGCTTCGCCTCGAAGAGTGTCGCCTTCGTCAAGGACTGGAACCTCTACGTCACGACCGCCGACGGCAACACCCACCAGGTATCCACGGACGGTTCGCGCGAGTTGGTCTATGGCCAAAGCGTACACCGCGACGAGTTCGGCATAAGCAAGGGCACCTTCTGGAGCCCGGATGGCAGCCTTCTTGCCTTTTATCGGATGGACCAGTCTATGGTCACGGACTACCCGATGGTCGACATTTCGCCCCGCGTGGCGCAGCTGGTCCCCGAGAAGTATCCCATGGCCGGCATGACCAGTCACAAGGTCACGGTCGGTATTTTCAATCCGGCCACCGAGTCGACCGTCTACCTCCAGGCCGGCGACCCGACGGACCGCTACTTTACCAACATCGCCTGGAGCCCGGACGGCAAGACGGTCTACGTCATCGAGGTGCCCCGCAGCCAGGACAAGGCCGAACTCGTTGCCTACGACGCGGCGACGGGAAAGCGCCGCGGCGTCCTCTACTCTGAGACCAACGACCGCTACGTAGAGCCCATGCACCCCATCGTATTCCTGCCGTGGGACAGCTCAAAGTTCATCTATCAGAGCCGCCGCGACGGCTACAATCACCTTTATCTCTTCGATAAAAGCGGTAAGGAGCTGGCGCAGCTCACTTCCGGACCGTTCGAGGTGACTGACCTGCTCGGCTTCAACACTAAGACCAAGAGCGTCATCTACCGCAGCAACGAGGCTTCGCCTGTCCGCTACAACAATTACAGTGTCGAAGTGAAGAGCGGGAAGCGCACGCTGCTCGATGGCGGTACGGGCGTCCATTCCGGCGGTTCGCTCTCCGCGTCGGGCATCTATCTCCTCGACCGCTGGTCCGCTCCCTCGACCTATCGCCGCATTGACCTGCTCACCACGTCCAAGCCCTCCATGCGCACGCTCCAGGACGCTCCCTCGCCCTGGAAGGATTATGCCGTGCCCGAGGTAACCTGTGGCACCATCAAGGCGGCCGACGACTCCACCGACCTTTACTATCGCCTCGTGAAGCCGGTCGGCTTCGACCCCGCCAAGAAATATCCCACCGTGGTCTATGTCTACGGCGGTCCCCATGCCCACAATGTGGACGAAAGCTGGTTCTACGCCATGCGTCCCTGGGAGGCCTACATGGCCCAGAAGGGCTATGTCCTCTTCGTCCTGGACAACCGCGGCTCCGAGAATCGCGGCTTCGCCTTCGAGAGTTGCACGCACCGCCACCTGGGCGACATCGAGATGCAGGACCAGATGAAGGGCGTGGAGTTCCTCAAGACGTTGCCCTACGTCGACGCCGAGCGGCTCGGGGTCCACGGCTGGTCGTTCGGAGGATTTATGACGACCAACCTGATGTGCTCCTATCCGGACGTGTTCAAAGTCGGCGTGGCCGGCGGCCCTGTCATCGACTGGAAATACTATGAGGTCATGTACGGCGAGCGTTATATGGACACCCCGCAGGAGAATCCCGACGGCTACGCCAGCTCGAGCCTGCTGCCCAAGGCCAAGAACCTGAAGGGCCGCCTCCAGATCATCGTGGGCTACAACGACCCCACGTGCGTCCTGCAGCACAGCCTCTCCTTCCTCCGCGCCTGCGAGGACGCCGGGACCCAGCCGGACTATTTCGTCTACCCGGGCCAGGGCCACAACATGATGGGCAAGGACATGGTGCACCTCCACGAGCGCATCACGCGCTACTTCGAGGACTATCTGAAATAAGTCTCCCCACACGGCCGGACCGGGCAGCTGCCCGCCGGCCTGCATCCCGCTGTCCCGGGACGTGTTCGCATCGCGGCGCGTCCCGGGACTTTTTTGTCGCCGCGCGGCGACGGAATTTTTTCACCCTTACTTAACCCCGTGTTCCGCTACGCAGAACCGCAAACTTTCGTAACTTTGCGCGACGGGGCATAGCCTGACCACCACGCGGCGAGCCGTGCGGCCCCGTACCCGCCGGCCGGGATTGGCCGGGATAACAGATTAAAAAACTTTGAATCATGAAAAACGTGATTGAAACAAAGAACGCGCCGGCGGCCATTGGCCCTTACAGCCAGGCCATTGAGGCCAGCGGAATCGTCTTCGTTTCCGGGCAGCTGCCCGTAGACCCCGCGACGGGCGAGTTTGCCCCCGGCGGCGTGAAGGAACTTACGCATCAGTCGCTCACCAACATCAAGCACATCCTGAAAGGCGTAGGGCTCACGATGGAAAACATTGTCAAGACCACCGTATTCCTCACCGACATGGCCGACTTTGCCGAGATGAACGAGGCCTATGCCACCTACTTCGGCGGTGCGGCTCCGGCCCGTTCGGCCGTAGCGGTCAAGGCCCTGCCCAAGGGCGCGCGGGTAGAAATAGAGTGCATCGCAGTCCGCTGACGCCATGAGCCGTAAAATCGGAGTATTCCTCTCGTCCCGGACGGACGTCCCCGAGGCCTATCGCCGGGCCGCCGAGGAGGTGGGTGCCTGGATAGGGCGCACGGGCCGCACGCTCGTCTACGGCGGAGCGCGCAAGGGGCTCATGGAAGTATTGGCCCGCACGGCCAAGGACAACGGCGCGCGCGTCTATGGCGTCGTGCCGCAAATCATCGAGGACCGCGGCTTCGTGAGCGACGTCCCCGACGTCGTGTTCCGCACGGCCGACCTCAACGACCGTAAGGCCGTCATGGTGCGCGAGAGCGACGCCCTGGTGGCCCTGCCCGGCGGCATCGGGACCCTCGACGAGGTGTTCACCGTCCTGGCGGCCGACCTCATCGGCACGGAGCACAAGCCGCTGGTCCTCTACAACGCCGGCGGCTGCTGGGACCCCTTGCTGGCCCTCCTGTCGCGGCTCCAGGCCGACGGCCTCATCGCGACCGACGGCGAGCCGCTGTGGCGCGTGGCCCGGTCGGTCGACGAGCTGGAACGCTGTCTCGACGTCTGACGTCGCCGGCTGCTGCCGGCAGCGATAACTTTGGCGGGTCGCCCGTCTCCCATCCGCGGAGGCCGGCGGCCCGTCGTCGTGTCGCGCCGCGGCCCCGCGCCGGCGGCCGGAGGGCCGGCATGGCTTCCGCCCCTTCGGCGCGGCGCCCGGCGTAGCGGCGCGACAACGGGCCTTAGCCCCGTAAAAACTGGCCCTATTCCCGTTCGTACGGGCCTTAGTCCCGTAGCGGGCCGGTTGCCGCCCCGCGTTTCGCCGCGAGCGGCGGGCGCCGTTTCCCCGCTCCGTCCGCCCCGTCGGCCTGTCGCGCCGCGCCGCCGGACGGGGACTGCCGGCAGGCCACCCGGCGCTCCGGCTGGCCGCCGAGTGGCAGTGGGGGCTGCAACATCGTAAAAAATGAGAAATAAGGCGCCGTTACCGATTTTATTTGTTATTTTTGCCAAAATCTATAATCGAAATGTTATGAGCAAGACCTTACGAGTCATCATCAGCGGGGGAGGCACTGGCGGCCATATCTTTCCCGCCATTTCCATAGCCGACGCCATCCGCGCCAAGCGGCCGGACGCGAAGATACTGTTTGTCGGCGCCGAAGGCCGTATGGAGATGCAGCGCGTGCCTGCCGCCGGGTATGAAATCAAAGGCCTGCCCGTGGCCGGCTTCGACCGGAAGCACATGTGGCGTAACGTGAGCGTCCTGTTCAAACTGATGCGCAGCCGGCAGATGGCGCGCCGCATTGTCCGCGACTTTCGCCCGCAGGTGGCCGTCGGGGTGGGCGGCTACGCCAGCGGGCCCACGCTCGACGTGGCCGGACGCATGGGCATTCCCACCCTGATTCAGGAGCAGAACTCCTATGCCGGCGTGACGAATAAGATTCTGGCGCGCAACGCCCGGCGCATCTGCGTGGCCTACGAGGGCATGGAGCGCTTCTTCCCCGCCGGCCGCATCCGTCTGACGGGCAACCCCGTACGCCGCTCCCTGCTCGAGGCGCCCGCCTCGCGCGCGGCGGCGCTGAGTGTCTTCGGTCTGTCGCCCGACCGCCTGACGGTGCTCATCCTGGGCGGTTCGCTCGGCGCGCGGTCCATCAACGAGAGCGTGCTGGGCCAGTTGGCCCTGATTCGCCAACAGACGCGCGTGCAATTCATCTGGCAGACGGGAAAATATTACAGCGCGCAGATTCACGCCCAACTGGAGCAGCAGAAATGCCCGGACAACCTGCACGTCATGGACTTCATCTCCGACATGGCCGCCGCCTATGCCGTGGCCGACCTCGTCGTCTCGCGCGCCGGCGCCGGCAGCATCTCCGAATTCTGCCTCTTGGGCAAACCCGTCATCCTGGTGCCGTCGCCCAACGTGGCGGAGGACCACCAGACGAAAAACGCCCTGGCCCTCGTGGAACACGACGCCGCGCTCTACGTGCCCGACGCCGACGCGCGGCAAACCCTCCTGCCGACGGTCATCAACGTGGTGCTCGACGCCGGAAAACTGGCGCAGCTCTCGGTCAATATCCGGAAAATGGCCCATCCCCATGCCGCAGAGGACATTGCCGACGAGGTGATTCGCCTGGCCGAGGGAAAGTGAGCCGCGCAACGGGCGCCGCGGCTGCGGAATAAAAAATACGGCGCGCGCCGCCTTATCTCCCAAAAATAATTGCTATTTTTGCTTTCTACTATGTAGGAGCCCGAGTTCAAACCTCTGGATCATGAATTTAGAAGACATACAGTCTGTTTATTTCGTCGGTGCCGGCGGCATCGGCATGAGCGCCTTGGAGCGCTATTTCCGTTCGCGTGGCGTCTACGTGGCGGGCTATGACCGCGCGGAGAGTGCCCTGACCCGCCAGCTGGCGGCCGAGGGCATCGACCTGCACTACGAGGACAATCCTGAAAGCATCCCCGAGCGGTGCCGCGACGTGCGGCACACGCTGGTCGTCTATACGCCGGCCATCCCGGCGGACCACCGCGAGCTGAACTATTTCCGTTCGGCCGGATTCGAGGTACACAAGCGCGCCCAGGTGTTGGGCCTGTTGACGCGCCACATGCGCGGCCTCTGCGTGGCGGGCACGCACGGCAAGACCACGACGACGTCCATGCTGGCCCACCTGCTCCACGAAAGCCACGTAGGCTGCAACGCCTTCCTGGGCGGCATCGCGAAAAACTACGGGACGAACTATCTGCTCAACCCGTCGAGCCCTTACGTAGTCATAGAGGCCGACGAGTTCGACCGCTCGTTCCACCACCTGCGCCCCTTCGCCTCCGTCATCACCGCCACCGACGCGGACCATCTCGACATCTACGGGACCGAGGACGCCTACCTGGAGAGCTTCCGCCACTACACGACGCTCATCCAACCGGGCGGCGCGCTGGTGATTCACCGCGGGCTCAAGATGCACGACGACCTGCAGCCCGGCGTCCGCCGCTTCGAGTATTCGCGCGACGGGGGCGACTTCCACGCCAGCCGCGTGCGCATCGGAGACGGCCGCATCGTGTTCGACTTCGTATCGCCGCTGGGCGACATTGCCGACGTGGAGCTGGGCGTGCCTGTGAGCGTAAACATTGAGAACGGCATCGCCGCCATGGCCCTGGCCCAGCTGGCCGGCGCCACGGCCGACGAAATCCGCCGGGCCATGCGCTCGTTTACCGGCGTGGTGCGGCGCTTCGACTTCAAGCTGAACACGCCGCGCATCGTCTTTCTCAGCGACTACGCGCACCATCCGGCCGAAATCCGTCAGAGCATTCTCTCGCTGCGCGAGGTGTTTGCCGGCCGACGCCTGACGGCCATCTTCCAGCCGCACCTGTACACGCGGACCCGCGACTTCTATCGCGACTTTGCCGCAAGCCTGTCGCTGCTCGACGAAGTGATTCTGACCGAAATCTACCCGGCCCGCGAGGCGCCCATACCGGGCGTGACGAGCCAACTGATATATGACGAGCTACGGCCCGAGATGGACAAGAGCTTGTGCCGCAAGGCCGACGTTCCGCGCATCGTGGAGCAGGGCGACTTCGACGTCCTCATGCTGCTCGGCGCCGGCGACCTGGACGACCTGGCACCGCAGCTCACCGAAATCCTGCGCCGCAAGTATCTGGCCTGACCGGCCGGGGCCGCACGCCCCGGTGCAGCCCGATTGACTTACCCGAAGGTCACAGACATGAAGACGATTTTGAATTTTGTACTATTGCTGGCCCTGGCGATCTATCTCGTGTTTGCCTTTGTCCGCCTCGCCGTGGGAAAGGACGATACGAAGTGTTCGTCGGTCAACGTAGTCATTGTGGACAGCACCCATGCGGGTTTCATCACGGCCGACGAGGTGAAGCGCCTGTTGGTACGGGCGCGGCTCTATCCCGTAGGCCAGCGCATGGAGGACATAGACGGCCGGCGCATAGAAGAGGAACTGCTCAAAAACTCCTTCGTCAGGCAGGTGACGTGCTACAAGTCGCCGGGCGGACGGGTAAACATACAGCTCTCGCAACGCTTGCCGCTGCTGCGCGTCCGCGCCGACAACGGCGACGATTACTATCTGGACGAGAAGGGCAACGCGATGAATCCGCAGGGCTACTTTGCCGACCTCGTGGTGGTAACGGGACGCGTCAGCCGCGATTATGCGCGGCGCAAGCTGGTCTATCTGGCGCGCGAGTTCCATAATAACCCCTTCGCGGGGGACTTGGTGGTTCAGGCCGACGTGGCGCCCGACAGCACCGTCACCCTGGTGCCGCGCATCGGATGCAGGGAGATACGCTACGGGAAGTTGGACAGCATCAACGTGGCCCGTAAGTTTCGCAACTTGAAGGCATTCTATGCCAAGGTGCTGCCCGAAGTGGGCTGGAACACCTATCGCGAAATCAGCCTGGAGTATGCCAACCAGATTATCTGTAAGAAGAAATAAACAAGAAATAGACAGAACATATATGGCAACAGAAGACAATTTCATCGTGGCGATTGACCTGGGGTCGTCAAAGGTGACCGCGTTGGCCGGCCGTAAGGCCCCCGACGGTGCGATACAGATGTTGGCCTGTGCGCAAGAGCCTTCCGAGTCGTTCATACGGAAAGGGCGCATCAACAACTTCAACAAGACGGCGCAGTGTATCCTCAACATGAAGGATAAACTGGAAAAAAAGCTGCAGAAGTCGATCAGCCGCGTCTACGTAGGCATCGGAGGCATGGGCCTACACACCGAGCCCAACGTCATTACGCGCCACTTCGGCGAGAAAACGGTCATCACGCAGGAGATGCTGAACAGCATCCTGGAGGCTAATCTGAACACCTCGCCCGGCGACAGCGTGATTCTCGAGAGCGTACCGCAGGAGTTCCGCCTCGGCGCCCAGACCGTTTCAGACCCGGTGGGCATGCAGGCGGAGAGTATCGAGGGACACTATCTGAATATCGTGACGCGCGCTTCGGTAAGCGAGGACATCGTCAGCTGCTTCCAGAAAGCCAACGTCGCTATTGCCGGAATGCCCATCGCGGCACTTCAGCTGGCCGACACTATGCTGACGGGCCCCGAGAAGCGTTCGGGCTGCGTCTTTGTGAACATGGGGGCCGAGACCACTACGGTCGCTGTGTTCAAGAACAATCTGTTGCGCCACCTGGCCGTTATCCCCCTGGGCGGGGACAACGTGAACCGCGACCTCTGCTCGTTCCAGATTGAGGACGACGAGGCCGAGAGCCTCAAGCGCCAGTACGGCTCGGCCCTCTACCCGGAGGTGGAGAAAGAGCAACCGGCCATCGCGCTGCGCGACGGCAGGACCGTGAAATTTGAAGACTTCAGCGGGCTGGTGGAAGCACGCATGGAGGAGATTATCCTTAACGTGAACAATCAGATCGCACTCTCGAAATACGACAAGTCGCAGCTCATCGGCGGCCTCATTATCACCGGCGGCGCCTCCTGTATGCGGGACACCGACAAGGCTTTTGTGCAGTACACCGGATTCGAGAAGATGCGCTTCGTCAAGTCGCCCCGTCTCCAGGTGCGTACCACCGCGAAGGAGGACGCCGCTTTCAACGAGGACGGCGCCTACAATGCGGTCCTCGCGCTGGTGGACAAGTGCGAGCTCAACTGTTGCGGCGGCGACCTCGGCTCGCCCTCGCCGGACATCTTCTCTTCCGTCCTCGAGCCGAACAAGCCGGAACCCGCCAAGGAGCCGGAGAAAACCGAGCCCGATACGAAAAAGGAAGAGCCCGCGGAGCAGCCGGCCGACGAGCCCGCTCCCAAGAAACCGCGCAACGGTTGGATGAAGCGGTTCTATACGAAGTTCAAAGAGATGACCAGGGACGTGATGACCGACGACGACAGCATCGGGAAAAATAAAGAATGACGCTGCGCAGCGGAACAGTCCCAGTGGCCAACAGCCTTAATCCCATAAAAAGAAAGGAAGTGAACAACATGCCTGACAATAGCAAAGACACACTCATCGACTTGGGCGTACCTTCGACGACGCCCTCCATTATAAAAGTAATCGGAGTCGGCGGCGGTGGCGGTAATGCCGTCAACCACATGTACAGGGAAGGCATTCACGATGTCAATTTCGTGCTCTGCAACACCGACAGCAAGGCGCTCTGCGACTCGCCCGTGCCCATGCGGCTCCAGTTGGGCAAGGAAGGCCTCGGCGCCGGCAACCGCCCCGAGCGCGCCCGCAAGGCCGCCGAAGAGAGCGTCGAGGACATCCGCCGCATGCTCAACGACGGGACCAAGATGGTCTTCATCACAGCCGGCATGGGCGGCGGAACGGGAACGGGCGCCGCGCCCGTCATTGCCCGCGAGGCCAAAGACATGGGCATCCTGACCGTCGGCATCGTTACCATTCCTTTCCTTTTCGAGGGGAACAAGAAGATAGACCAAGCCCTCGACGGCGTGGAAGAGATTTCCAAGCACGTGGATGCCCTGCTCGTCATCAACAACGAACGCCTGCGCGAGATTTATCCCGACCTCAACGTCCTGAGCGCTTTCGAGAAAGCCGACAACACGCTGAGCGTGGCGGCCCGCAGTATTGCCGAAATCATCACGATGCACGGCATCATCAATCTCGACTTCCGCGACGTCTGCACCGTACTGAAGGACGGCGGCGTCGCTATCATGTCCACCGGCTTCGGTGAGGGCGAAAACCGCGTCACCAAGGCCATTGAGGACGCCCTCCATTCCCCGCTCCTCAACAATAACGACATCTTCAACTCCAAGAAAGTGCTGCTCTCCATCTCCTTTTGCGCGGAGAAGGAAGGCGATTCCCTGATGATGGAGGAGATGAACGAGGTCCACGAGTTTATGTCCAAGTTCCACGACGACGTAGAGACGAAGTGGGGCCTCTCGACCGATCCCACCCTGGGCAAGCGCGTGAAGATTACCATCCTGGCCACGGGCTTCGGCATCGCCACCGTGCCCGGCATGAAAGAGAAGCACGACGCCGAGGAAGAAAGCCGCCGCCAGCACGACGCCGAGAAGCAGGAGGAAAACGAGGAGCGCCGCGGACAGTTCTACGGCCCCAGCGACAAGAAGGGCGGACAGCGCCGCCGCCCCAAGGTCTACCTCTTCGGCGTGAACGACCTCGACAACGAGGAAGTCATCTCCATGATAGAGCTCACGCCCACCTACAAGCGGAGCAAGGAGACGCTCAGCGAAATCAAGCGCAAGGCCGCAGGCGACCAGCCTTTTGAAATAGAGAACGCCGTCTCGGACGGCAACATCATCTCCTTCGGCTGATTTTCCCTCCCGTCGTCGGTAGTCCCCCAAGAGCGGCAAGCTCCCCATTCCCGGCGCGACACTCGGACCCTCGTTCATTCGCGTCCCGGTGTCGCGCCGGATTCTATTTCCTAAAGACGAAAGATATGGCAACTTCTCAAAATAACAGTCGGCCGCAGGACGACGACCTTCTGGTAAACCTGGCTCACGCCGACACACCGGCCATCATTCAGGTCATCGGCGTCGGGGGCGGCGGGTGTAACGCCGTCGCGCAGATGTACCGGGAAGGCATTCCCGGCATACAGATTCTGGCCTGCAACACCGATAGCAAGTCGCTCGAGACCTCGCCGCTGCCCAACCGCCTGCAGCTCGGTCCCGGCTTGGGTGCAGGCGGCAGGCCGGAGCTCGGACGCCAGTACGCCGAGGAGAGTGTGGAGCAGATACGCGCCAGTTTCGGCAAGAACGTCCAGATGGTCTTCATCACCGCCGGTATGGGCGGCGGCACCGGCACCGGCGCCTCGCCGGTCATAGCCCGCGAGGCGCGCAAGAAGGGCCTGCTCACCGTCGGCATCGTCACGCTGCCTTTCCTCTTCGAGCGGGAGCGGCGCATCGACAAGGCGCTCGACGGCCTCGAGGCCATGGCCGCCGAAGTCGACGCCATGCTCGTCATCAACAACGAGCGGCTGATGGACATCTATCCTACGCAGAGCGTCATCGCCGCCTTTCGCAAGGCCGACGAGACCCTGACCGTCGCCGTCCGCAGCATAGTGGAGATCATCAACATGCACGGCCGCATCATCCTCGACTTCCGCGACGTCTACGTCGTCCTCAAGGACGGCGGCGTCGCCGTCATCTCGTCCGGCTACGGTGAAGGCGAGAACCGTATCGCCCAGGCCATCCGCAACGCCCTCTACTCCCCGTTGCTCAACAACAACGACGTCTACCGTTCGCGCCGCCTGGTCTTTTCCATCACCGTAGCTTCCGAAGAAGGTCCCTCGGCACTCCGTGTCGAGGAGATGAATGCCATTTACGACTTCACCTCGCGCTTCCACGGCGACATCGAGACCAAGTGGGGCCTCAGCTTCGACCCCGAGCTCGGCGACCGCGTGAAGATTACCATCCTCGCGTCCGGCTTCAGCCTTTACGGCAATCCGCCGGCGCCGGAAGTAGCGGCGGCGCCCGAGGCCTCCGGCGAGGAGGAGCGCGAAGAGCGCCGCGCCACCTTCTATGCCGAGGCGCGCCAGCACAAACACTCCTCCGTGCTCGCCACCCGGCCCAAGATTTACCTGTTCAGCATGGAGGACCTCTCGAACGAGTTCATCGTCTCGCTGGTCGACAACGTGCCGACACGCACCCGCACCACGGCCGACCTGCAACGCATGGTCAACCAAGCCGCCTCGCCCCGCTTTGTGGAGGAACAGGAGGAGAGCGGGGACAACGTAATTTACTTCGACGAACAAAACCTCAAATAAACAGACAGACAAATGGATCTTTTTGAAAAAGTCAGCAAAGACATCGTAGCCGCCATGAAGGCGAAGGACAAAATGCGCCTGGAGGCACTCCGCAACATCAAGAAATACTTTATCGAGGCCAAGACGGCCCCCGGCGCCGGCGACCAGCTGCCCGACGCCGAAGCGTTGAAAATCCTGGCCAAGCTCGCCAAGCAGGGCCGCGACACGGCCGCCCTCTACCGCGAGCAGCAGCGTCCCGACTTGGCCGAGGAGGAGGAAGCGCAGGCCAAGGTGATAGAAGAATACCTGCCCCAGCAGCTGAGTGCCGAGGCGCTCGAAGCCGCCGTGAAAGCCATCATCGCCGAAGTAGGCGCCACCAGTCCGAAAGATATGGGCAAGGTGATGGGCGTCGCCACGAAGCGCCTGGCCGGTCAGGCCGAGGGTAAGGCCGTGGCCGACTGCGTGAAGCGGCTGTTGGCGCAGTAATTCGCTGTTTTTCTCCATTTCATCGGGTCGTTCCCGGAGTATCGCTCCCGGGGACGGCCCTTTTTTCGCGCCTTTTCCGAGTCGCGCGGTCGCCGGTCGTCCGTTGCCGGACCGGTCCGGACGCCGCACCCGCCGGTCCGATGAAAAGGGGGACTTTTGCTCCGGCTGCGGCGGTCATTCCCGGTGAAACGGCCGTTTTTCTCCCAGCCGCCGCTCCTTCCGCCCGTTGTGGGCCGCCCTGTTCCGGCCGACGGCAGGGCAGGACTACCGGTCCGCCGGCCCGGTCCGGCTGCCAAGCACCGACGGGCTGGACCGACGCTTCCAGGGCCGGCAGCCCTGTTTCCGGCCCTGGGCGGCTTCTTTCCTATGACGGTGGCCGGAACTCTAGCTTTCGGGGTGAACGGCACAGTGGGGCAAAAAAGCGGCTTTATCGGGGCAATTACACGCCTAAGGCCCGTCGCGACGGGCCTTAGGCCAGAAAAAACTGGGCTAAGGGGCGTTGTTCTTCCCTTTAGCCCAGTCCGTGCAGTTCTTATGGTCCGTCCCGGTGGAAGTGCCGGCGCGGCCCGTCCGGTACGGTGCCGGCCTATTCCATCCGGTCCGGCAGATAGCCTTCGCGTTGCAGTTGCGCGACGAGCGCTTCGAGTTCGGCGTACCATGCTGCCCCGAAACGGCGGGTCAGGGGTTCGCGCAGGAAGCGGTAGAGCGGCAGTTGCAGGTCGCGGCCCTTGCGCACGGCGTCGGCGCAGACGCTCCAGCGGTGGTAGGTGAGGCCCGTCAGGCCGCTGCCCAAGGCGCGTTCGCGAATGGGGTAGAGGCTGCACGATATGGGCTTGCACCACTGCGTGCGGCCTTCGCGGTAGGCCTTCTCGGTGGCGCAGAGGCAGCAGCCTTGCGCGTCGTAGCAGGTGAAGACGCAGTCGCGCCCGTTAACGATGCTCGTCACCAGGTCGCCGTCCGTGTCCGTGTAGGCTACGCCCTGGCGCTCGATGACGGCGCGTGCCTCCGGCGCCAGCTGGTCGCGTACGGTGTCGAGGACGTCCTCCAGGCAGGCCACCTCGTCGAGCGTGACGGGCGCGCCGGCTTCGCCCTCCACGCAGCAGATGCCGCGGCAGGCCTCCAGGTCGCAGCAGAAGCATTCGGTCAGGAGTTCGGACGAGAGAACGACGTCGCCCACCTGCAGAAGGGGCGGCAGGGCGGGGCGTCCGGCCGGCTGTTGCGGGGCGGAGTGCGCGGATTCGGCCGGTCGGGGACAGTAGTGAGCGGATTGGTGTTTGGGATTCATGGGACTGTGGGGATAAGTTGTTGGCGTGGTCTACCACTCGATGGGCGTTTGCCCGTGTTCCTGAAGATAGGTGTTGGCGCGGCTGAAATGGTGGTTCCCGAAAAATCCGCGGTAGGCCGACAGCGGAGAGGGATGGGCCGAGGAGAGGACCAGGTGGCGCGTGCGGTCAATCATAGCGCCCTTGCGCTGGGCGTAACTGCCCCAGAGGATGAAGACCAGGTGCTCGCGCTCCGTGGCCAGGTGGCGGATGACGGCGTCAGTGAAGGCTTCCCAGCCGTGCCCTTGGTGCGAGCCGGCCTGGTGGGCGCGGACGGTCAGGGTGGCGTTGAGCAGCAGCACGCCCTGGCGCGCCCAGCGGCGCAGGCTGCCGCTGGCCGGGACGGGGCGGCCCAGGTCGTCCTGGATTTCCTTGAAGATGTTCTGCAACGAGGGCGGGAACGGCACGCCGTCGGCCACGGAAAAGCAGAGCCCTTCGGCTTGCCCGGCCTCGTGGTAGGGGTCCTGCCCGATGATGACGACTTTCACGCGGTCGAAGGGGCAGAGGTCGAAGGCCGCGAAGATTTGCGGCCCGGGCGGGTAGCAGGGGCCGGCGTGATACTCGGCGCGGACAAAGTCCGTCAGTTGGGAAAAATAGGGGGCGTCGAACTCACTCTGGAGCCGGGCGCGCCACGTGGCGTCTATCTTGACATTCATAATGGCGGAGTTGAAATGACGGCCGCCCCGGACGGTGCCGGAGCGGCCGGTAGGGGAATGGAGGGGAGAGGGCGGAGCGGAGCCGCGGCGTCAGTGGAGCTGCCACGTGACGGTGTCGGACAGGCGCGTGCGCCCGTTGCGGCCCGTGGCCTCAATGCGGTTGTCGCCGCGGTCCAGGGCGACGTTGCGGAAGGTGCAGCACTTCACGGCGTCGGGCTTGAGGGTGCCCACCTTGCGCCCGTTGAGCGTGAGCGTCACTTCCTCGCAGTTGGAGAAGACGCGGATGTCCGTCACGGCGCGGCTACGGTCCGTGGTGCGGTGGCCTTCGATGTAGACCATCGGCTCGGGGTTCCAGTTGGCTTTGTAAAAGAAGAAGGCGTCCTTGCGCGTTTTCCGGTCGTGCGTGACGAGGCCCTTGTCGTTGATGCCCGGGCGGTCGCCCTCCGTGCGGTGGGCGGCGCCGAAGTCGAACATGTTCCAGACGAACGTGCCCCAGACGAACGGCCGCTGTTGGATGATTTCCCAGTTGCGCACGTGGTACTCTGTCTGCCAGTTCTCGGGATGCCACCAGCTGTCGGCGGCCGGTTGCTTAAGCGAGTCTTGCTGGTGATAGATGCTGGCGCCGGCGCCGTACTCGCTGATGCCGATGCGCAGGTCGGGGTATTGGCGGTGCGTCTGGTCGAGCCACGTGGCGAGCGTGGACGGGGAGGCGCCGTACCAGCCGTCGTAGCGGTTCCAGGCGATGAGGTCGGTGATGAAGTTGAGGGCACCGCCCTGGTTGCTGGCCGAGGTGGTGAGGCGCGTGGAGTCCTCGGCGTGGGCCAGGCGGTTGAGTTCCTTGACGTATTCCACGGGATTGTCGCCCTGCTCCTTGAGTTCGTTGAACAGTCCCCAGCAGACGATGGCGGGATGATTGTAGTGCTGGCGGATGAGCTCCTTGAGCTGTTCGCGGCCATTGGCGCGGAAGGAGGGCTGGTCCACGAAGCCCTTGTCGGCATAACCGCCCGGTCCGACGAACGGTATTTCGGCCCAGGTGACGATACCGTTGCGGTCCATCAGGTCGTAGATGGCCGTGGCCTGCGGGTAGTGGGCCAGGCGGACGGCGTTGACGCCCATCTCGCGCATCAGGGCGACGTCCTCGCGGTGGTGTTCCGGCCGCAGGGCATTGCCCACTTCGGCGCGCTCCTGGTGGCGGCAGACGCCGTGGAGCGGCAGGTGACGGCCGTTGAGGAAGAAGCCCTGGTCGGGGTCGACGCGGAAGAAGCGGAGGCCCAGGGGCTGCTCCACGCGGTCGGTCTCCTCGCCGTCGACGCTGAGGGTCGTCACGACGCGGTAGAGGAACGGGTCGCGCGTGCCGTCCCAGAGGTGGGGCTGCTCCAGACGGAGGGGCAGCTCGGCGGCATAGGTCGTGGCGCCGGCCGGGATGCTCACCTCGCGCGAGGCGGTGCGGACGGTGCGGTCGCCGTCGAGCACGCTGACGGTGAGCGTGGCGGTGCGGTCGGCCGGGGCGGCATTGGCCAGGACAACGCGGGCGCGCACCGTGGCGGATTCGGCGCTGACGTCCTCCTGCGTCAGGTAGACGCCGGGCGAGGCGTAGTCGAGCGGCGAGATGCAGACTTCGTCCGTCATCAGGAGGTGGACGTCGCGGTAGAGGCCGCCGTAGAAGTTGAAGTCGCCCACGAGCGGCATGACGTCGAGCTGCTCGCCATTGTTGACGCGCACAAGGAGCTGGTTGTCGGCCCCGTACTTGACGCGGTCGGTGATTTCAAAGACAAAAGCACCGTAGCCGCCGCGGTGCTCGCCGACGTGGCGGCCGTTGACGAAGAGGTTCGTCACGCAGTTGGCCCCTTCGAAGCGCAGGAAGAGGCGGCGCCCCTTCCACTCGGGCCGCACGTACAGGTTCTTCACGTAGTTGCCGATGCCCCGCTTGTAGTCCGTCTTTCCGCTGAGGGCGTCGCGGGCGTTCCAGGTGTGGGGCAGGTCGACCCGTTCGGCCGAATTGCGGTCTACCTGGTGGGAGAAGCGGAACTGCCAGTTGTGGTTGATGAGACTGTCGCTGCGGTCGGCGCGGGCCGGCGCAGGCAACAAAAAGACAGAGAGCAAACCGGCCAGGCCGGCTGCTCTCTTGAATAAGGTAGTGATGGAACAGGTTTCCATAGTGGTGAACGGGTAGTGGATGGTTGTGGTTTTGAGTTACTCTAAGTACGTGTAGCCGTAGAGGCCGGAGCGGTAGTTGGAGATAAACTCCTTGCCCTCTTCGACCGTGATGCGGCCTTCCTTGACGGCCTTGCTGACCCACGTCTCGAGGAGGCGGACCAAGTGCTTCGGGTCGTACTGCACGTACTCCAGGACGTCGGCCACCGTCTCGCCGTCGATGGTCTTGTCGATGCTGTAGCCTTCCTCGTCGACCGTGATGTGTACGGCGTTGGTGTCGCCGAAGAGGTTGTGCATGTTGCCCATGATTTCCTGATAGGCACCGACGAGGAACACGCCGATGTAGTAGTGCTCGCCAGGCTGGATGGCGTGGAGGGGCAGGTAGGTGGTCTGCTGGTTCTGATTGACGTAGGTCGTGATTTTACCGTCGGAGTCGCACGTGATGTCCTGCAACGTGGCCGAGCGCGTGGGCTTCTCGTCCAGGCGCGAGATGGGCATGATGGGGAACAACTGGTCGACGCCCCAGGAATCGGGGAGCGACTGGAAGAGAGAGAAGTTGCAGAAATACTTCTCGGCCATCATGCGGTCGAGCTTACGCAATTCGTCGGGAACGTGCTTCTGGTGGTGAACCAGCTCGGCTATCTCGCTGGAGATGCTCCAGTAGAGGCTTTCGATCTGTGCCCGCGTGCGGAGGTCGATAATGCCGTGTCGGAAAAGGTCGAGGGCCTCTTCGCGGATGTCCTCGGCGTCGTGCCAGTCCTCCAGCATGGAGCGCGGCGAGAGTTTGTCCCAGATTTCGGACAGGTCCTTGACGAGCTGATGGTCGTTCTCGGCCGGCTCGAAGTCCTCGGGCATGTGGGGCACGCTGACACTCTCCATGACGTCGACAATGAGGACGGCGTGGTGGGCGGTAAGCGAGCGGCCGCCTTCGGTAATGATGTTGGGGTGGGGGATGCCGTTCTTGTTGGCGGCGTCTACGAGGGTGTAGACGCAGTCGTTGACATATTCCTGGATGCTGTAGTTGACGGAGCTCTCGGAGTTGGACGAGCGGGTGCCGTCGTAGTCGACGCCGAGGCCGCCGCCGCAGTCGACGAACTTGATGTTGAAGCCGAGCTGGTGGAGCTGGACGTAGAACTGCGCCGCCTCGCGCAGGGCGGTGGAGATGCGGCGGATTTTGGAAATCTGGGAACCGATGTGGAAGTGGATGAGGGAGAGGCATTCGTGCATGCCCATCTCGTCGAGCATCTTGAGGGCCTGGAGCAGTTCGGTGGAGTTGAGTCCGAACTTGGAGGCATCGCCGCCGCTCTCTTCCCATTTGCCTGCCCCGCTGGAGGCGAGTTTGATGCGGATGCCGAGGTTGGGGCGCACGCCGAGCTTTTGGGCGGTGCGCGCGATGATTTGCAGCTCGGGCAACTTCTCGATGACCAGGAAGATGCGCTTGCCCATCTTCTGGGCCAACAGGGCCAGCTCGATGAAGTTCTGGTCCTTGTGTCCGTTGCAGATGATGAGGCTGTCGGAGTCCATGTTGGTGGCGAGCACGGCGTGGAGTTCGGGCTTGGAGCCGGCTTCGAGGCCCAGGTTGAACTTTTTGCCGTGGCTGATGATTTCTTCCACCACGGGACGCATCTGGTTGACTTTGATGGGATAGATGATGAAGTGCTCGGCCTGGAAGTCGTAGGCCTTCTCGGCCCGGGCAAAGCATTCGGCGGTTTTCTCGATGCGGTTGTCGAGGATGTCGGGGAAACGCAGCAACATGGGGGCGGTGATGTCGCGGGCGTAGAGTTCGTCGACCACTTCTTTGAGGTCTACGCGAATCCCGTCTTTCCGGGGAGACACGTAGGCATGACCTTTTTCGTTAATACCGAAGTAGTTGACGCCCCACCCCTTGATGTTGTAGAGCTCCTCGGAATCTTCAATTCTCCATTTTCTCATTGGCTGTCGGCTTGAGGCGGAGGGACGGCGTGCTGGGAGCCGGCCATTCCCTGGCCTATGGTTTTCGTGATTAGGGTTACTATGTCTTTGATCTTATCGAAAGAGTCGAGGACGTTGATGTCGATGACGTGCTGGGCCTTTTCGTAGTAGGGGCTGCGCAGGGTGAGCTGTTCCTCGATGTATTGGCGCAGTTCCTCGCTGCTTTTCCCCTTGAGCAGGGGGCGTTCGCCGCGGCTCATGGCTACGTGCTGGCAGAGCGTGGCGGTGGAGGCTTTGAGGTAGATGGTTTCGGCTACGGAGTTCATGTAGTCCATGTTGTCGAAGAAGCAGGGCGTCCCGCCGCCGCAGGCCAGGACGACGTTCTCGAACTCGGCTACCTCGTGGAGCATGCGGCGCTCGAGGCTGCGGAAATGGGCCTCTCCGTCCTCGGCAAATATCTGGGGCACTTTCTTATGGAAGCGCTCCTCGATGTACCAGTCCAGGTCGTAGAAGGAGCGGCCCAGAGACTTGGCGAGGGATTTGCCGACCGTGGTCTTGCCGGCACACATGTAGCCGATGAGGATGATGCACTTCATGATGTAGGCTGATGGCGGGTGGATGGGTCAGACTTTGGCCTTACGCTGTCGGGCGCGGGCGGGCTTCTTGCTGTCGTTCGCGATGATTTTCCGGCATTGCTCGAGGGTCAGCTCGGCTGCGTGCGCGGCCTGTTCCTTGGGAATCTTGTAGTTTTTTCCGTTGAAAGCGATGTAGGGACCGAAGCGGCCGCTGCGGACTTCGAGGCCGGGCTCCTCGTCAAATTGCTTGAGATGGCTCTTGGCTTCGCTCTCCCGCTTGGCCTCGATGAGCTCGACGGCGCGCTCGAGGCTGACGCTCATGGGGTCTTCGTCCTTGGGTATGGACACGAACTTTTTGTTGTGGAGCACGTAGGGGCCGAAGCGGCCGCTGTTGATGACGACGGGGAGACCTTCAAACTCGCCTACGGTGCGGGGCAGCTTGAACAGTTCCAGCGCCTCGTCGAGCGTAATGGTGCTGATGCTCTGACCGCGGGCCAGAGTGGCGAAACGGGGTTTCTCTTCATCGTCCGACGTGCCGATTTGTGCCATCGGTCCGTAGCGGCCTATCTTGACCAGGACCACTTTTCCGGAGACAGGGTCCGTGCCCAGTTCGCGTTCGCCCACCTTGTGCTCGGACTTTTCGGCGAGCGTGCGCTCCACTTCTGGCTCGAAGCTGTCGTAGAACTGGCGGATGAGCGACGTCCAGTCTTTCTGCCCCTCGGCGACGGCGTCAAAGTCCTTCTCGACGTTGGCCGTGAAGTTGTAGTCCATGATTTCGGGGAAGTTGGCCAGCAGGAAGTCGTTGACGACGGTGCCGATGTCGGTCGGGAGCAGTTTCCCCTTGTCGGCGCCGGCCGTTTCCTCTTTCGTAGTGTCCTGCAGGCGGTCTCCGTCGAGGGAGATCACGTTGTAGGTGCGCTTGTGGCCGGGCTTATCGCCCTTGACCACATATTCCCGTTGCTGGATGGTGGAGATAGTCGGCGCGTAGGTGGACGGACGGCCTATGCCCAGTTCCTCCATCTTGTGGACGAGCGAGGCCTCGGTGTAGCGGGGCGGCTGCTGGCTGAAGCGCTGCTGCGCCGTGATGTGGAGGCGCTGCGGGTGTTCGCCTTCCTGCATGGCCGGGAGCAGGCGGTCTTCGCTCTCGTTCTCGCTCTCCGCGTCGGTGCTTTCCCGATAGACTTTCAGGAAACCGTCGAACTTGATGACTTCGCCCGTGGCGACGAAGAGTTCGTTGCGTCCCGAGATGCTGATGCAGGCCGTGGTGCGCTCCAGTTGTGCGTCGGCCATCTGGCAGGCGACGGTGCGCTTCCAGATGAGTTCGTAGAGACGGCGTTCCTGTTGCGTGCCGCTGATGCTCTCGCGGCGCATGTCGGTGGGGCGGATGGCCTCGTGGGCTTCCTGTGCCCCCTTGGCGTGGGTGTGGAAGACGCGGCGCTGGTGGTAGGCCTCACCCATGCGTTCGGCAATCAGCGGGCCGCAGGCGTTGAGGCACAGCGTGGAGAGGTTCATCGAGTCGGTACGCATGTAGGTGATGCGGCCCGCCTCGTAGAGGCTTTGGGCTATACGCATGGTCAGCGCGACGGGGAAGCCGAGCTTGCGCGCCGCTTCCTGCTGGAGCGTGGACGTTGTGAACGGCGGGGCCGGCGTGCGGCGCGTGGGGCGTGTCGTAATGGAGGAGACGGTGAACGTAGCGCCGCGGCAACTTTCCAGAAAGGCCTGGGCCTCTTCCTTGGTCTTGAAGCGCGTATTGAGTTCGGCCTTGAGTTCCGGATGTCCTTCGGATGGAAGCCGGAAAGTGGCTGTCACGCGGTAGGCTGCTTCGCTTTTGAAGGCCTCTATTTCGCGTTCCCGCTCCACGATGAGGCGGACGGCCACACTCTGTACGCGGCCGGCCGAAAGGCTGGGGCGCACCTTGCGCCACAGGATGGGCGAGAGCTTGAAGCCGACCAGACGGTCGAGCACGCGGCGGGCTTGCTGCGCGTCGACGAGGTTGAGGTCGATGTGCCGGGGATGGGCTATGGCGGACAGGATGGCCGGCTTGGTGATTTCGTGGAAAACGATGCGCCGCGAGTTCTGGGCGTCGAGGCCCAGGACTACGGCCAAGTGCCAGGAGATGGCTTCTCCCTCGCGGTCTTCATCGGAGGCGAGCCATACGGTCTCTACCTTCTTGGCCTCGGCTTTCAGCTCGTTGACAACGTGGACTTTGTCGGCAGGTATTTCGTATTCGGGTTGGAAAGTATTTAAGTCAACGCCGAAATTCTTCTTTCTCAAGTCGCGGATATGTCCGAAGCTGGACATGACTTTGTAGTCCGGTCCGAGAAATTTCTCAATGGTCTTCGCCTTGGCCGGGGATTCGACGATAACCAGATTTGTTTGCATACTCCTTATCTGAATGTCTTGTGATTCGCCCGCAAAAGTAGGAAAAAAAGTGTGCGTGGGGCGGTCCGCACGGAAAATATTTTGTGACAAGTCGCTGCGGGCCGGGCGGAAAGGCCCGGTCGCCAGCCGCGGGGTCAGAAGGTGACGCGGAACATGAAGCGTATGCCCCACTTGTCGGTTCCGGGACGGTCGAGGTAGGTCAGACGCCGGACGTACTCGATGTGGAACACCTTAAATATATTGTGTATGCCCGCGATGACTTCCACGTAGGGCTTCTTGCGGTCCATCACCGTGGAGAGGTATTCGTAGGAGCCGTCGGCGTTGAAGTGGCCGGGGAAGTAGTAGAGCCGGCTGTTGCTGGCATTCTTCTCGAGGAACGGGTTGTTCTTGCTCGAGAGCGTGCCCCAGAGCACGTTGCACCCGATGTATTCGCGCCACTTCAGCTTCTTGAGCAGGGGGATGCGGTTGAAGATTTTGCCGTTCATGTCCCAGGAGAACATGAGCGAGGCGTAGCGGTCGTTCAGAAACTCCATGTTGTTGATGAGGTTGAACGTATGGTCCTCCATAATGTAAGAGAGGTTGGCCGCCGGCATAATGAGCAGGGGGAACGGCACCTGGTTCCACTGGACACCGCCCTGCAGGTAGGTGTCAATCTTTCCCCAGGAACCCACCCAGAAACGCTTGTAGAGGCTCACTTCCGTCAGGTTGTAGCTGTAGTTCCGGCCCATGTGTTCGTAAAGTCCCGTGGTGTGGGCGAGGGAATAGATGGGCGCGTCGTTGTTGGCGGCGATGCGGCGTTGCTTGGTATTGATCCAGGTAGTGCCCGGCTGGTAGGTCAGGTTCAGCATGAGGTCGTTTGTGCGGAATTCCTTGCGGTAGTTCGTCGGGTCCTGGGTCGGTGCGCCGCTCCCGTCGAGCGACTGGTAGAACAAGGCCGCGGTCGGTTCGTCCTTCTGCGTGCGCAGCTGGGCCTTAAAACGCAGGCCGTTGGACCATTCGCGGTCCCACGTCAGCTTGAAGTTCTCGTAATACATCATGTGGTCCACCGTCGTCCACTTGAAGGACGTGAAGACGTTATCCTTGTCGGTCGGCAGGAACTTATCGCTGGGCGACATCACATCGCGGTTGTAGCTAAAGGTCAAGTTGTTCACGGGATACTCACGGGGCAGGTAGGCCTTCTTGTTAAAGGAGTAGGTCACCTCTCCCATGCCCTTCCACCGATGATCCTTGAAGCCATAAGCCACATAACCCTTCAGGAATAGCTGAGGGTGGAAGTTGGCCGTCGTCTGGGCCGAGGCGCGCAGGCGCAAGCCGTCGACGAAATTCTGAGAAATCATGGTGTTCACCGGCCCGATGTCCACTTTAGAGGGATGCTTCGGGTCGACGCTGGTCTCGACGAAGTTTTCGATGAAAGCCTTCGCGATGAACAGGACTGCCTTAAAGCCTTTCACCTGCTCGAGGCGCTTCACGAGCAGACTCATCTTGTCCTCCGACTGCGTGAGCGCCTCGGAGCGGTGCTGCTCCCAGAAGTCCTCGCTCCGCATCAGCGCGTTGGCGTCCGTCAGCTGGTTGCCCTTGAAGTCGAAGGCCTTGTCACTGATAGGCTCGAAGCTGAAGTTGGAATACTCCGTCGTGCGCCTCACCTGGAACTTCTGGATATGGTTGGCAATCTTCAGCTGCACCAGCATATCGTCGTTCACGAGAACCTGCTCCCCGGAGGGCAGCTCCTCGAACTTCTGGATAATGCGCATACGCTCGACGAAATTCACATCGGAGCGGCCGGGGATGCCCATATCCACCATCTTCACGCGATAGGTGGAGTCCGCCATGATGTAAATGGAGCCCGAGAACCCGAAATCCTGCGCGTTGTTGGGCGTGAAGTCCACGCGAATGCACTTCGTGCTGTCCACGTAGGTCGTATCCTCGATGAAGAAGCGATAGAAGCTGATGGCCGAGCGGCTCGAGATGGGGCTCGTGAAAGGGTATTGGAGCAGACGGACCTCGTCCTCGTAGATGTTTACATCCGTGAAGCAGTCCTTGAGCATGGTGGTCATGATGTCGCCCGTATTGAACAGGTCGTTCAGCCCGCTGCTCCGTTGCCCCAGGATAATGGTCTTGTTGGTGGAGGGAGACTTGCGGTAAATGTCCCGGCTCACCGTCTCGTCCACCGATATGGGCAGAATCAGTTTCCCCGTTTCGTTGCACGTCTCGACGTGTTCCTTGAGGAAGGGAAGCCGCTTGAACTTGCCTTCCTCAAAGATCTTGTCCGTCACCTCGTTCAAGGCGAACGTCATCTTGCTGTATTTGTCGATGCTGTAATAGTCGTGGGCCGTCAGGTCGTTGTTCTTCTTCGCCGCAATGACTTTCCGCATCAGCTCCACCGCCGGATTGTTTTTCCTGGAATACTTCCCCCTGCGGCCGGTCACTACGGCCTCGCCGATCTGGTTATCGTTCGATTCCATCCGCACGGTGATGTCGGCCGCTTCGTCCACGCTGACGGTCTTCGTCTCGTAGCCAATCATGGAAAAGCGCAGTTTCCCCTTCCGGAAAGGGAGGGAAAAGCGGCCGTCCGTATCTGTCTGGGTGACGATGCGGTCCTCTTGGGCCACGTTGACGAAGGGCAGTTTCTCGCCCGTCTTTTTGTCGACGACGGTGCCCGTCAGGTTTTGGGCCGTTACCAGGAGTGTGGCGCACAGGCAGAGCGTCAGGAGTAGCAGTCTTTTAAGCACTTAGTGGAAAGTCTAATCGTGTGAAAAGCAGAGTGGTAAGTGGATAAAAAAGCCCCATGACCCGCCGTTTCCGGTCGAGTCGTGAAGCTTTCCATAGTATGAGGGGATGGCGGGCCATGGTCCGGCCCGCCATAGACCCGGATTCAGTCGATTTCTTCGTCAGCCTCGTAGCCACCCATCTCGCGGATAGCGTTTTTCAGCATAACGTATTGCTGGAAGAGGTGATTGACAGGAACCTCGTTGTGTACGTAGTCGTGCATCGGGCTCTTCAGGAAGAAGCTCAGGAAGCGCTGGATGCCGTAGCGGCCGGCGCGGGCGGCCAGGTCGCTCAGCAGCACGAGGTCGAGCACCAGGGGCGCAGCCAGGATGGAGTCGCGGCAGAGGAAGTTGATCTTGATCTGCATCGGGTAGCCCATCCAGCCGAAGATGTCGATGTTGTCCCAGCCCTCCTTGTTGTCGTTGCGGGGCGGGTAGTAGTTGATGCGTACCTTGTGGTAATAGTCCGTGTAGAGGTCCGGCTGGTTTTCGGGGACGAGGATGCTTTCCAGCGTCGACAACTTGCTTACTTCCTTGGTGTGGAAGTTAGCTGGCTCGTCCAGCACCAATCCGTCGCGGTTGCCCAGGATATTGGTGGAGAACCATCCCGACAGGCCCAGGCAGCGCGTGCCGATGATGGGGGCGAAGCCCGACTTCACGAGCGTCTGGCCCGTCTTGAAGTCTTTGCCGGCGATGGGGAGCTTCGTCTTCTCCGCCATTTCCCACATGGCCGGGATGTCCACCGTCGTGTTCGGGGCCCCCATGATGAAGGGAGCGCCTTCGGACAGAGCGGCATAGGCATAACACATGGACGGCGCCACGTGCTTGCGGTCGTCGGCCTTCATAGCAGCTTCGAGGGCGGCCAGTGTGCCGTGAACCTCCATGTCTACCGGTACGTAGATTTCCGTAGAGGCGGCCCAGATGACTACTATGCGGGCGCAGCCGTTCTGTTCCTTGAAGTTACGGATGTCCTTGCGCAGGGCTTCCACCATGTCCCAGCGGGTGGCGCAGTCCTTTACGTTGTTGCCGTCCAGGCGGCGGGCATATTCGTGGTCGAAGGCCGCTTTCATCGGGACTATATTCTCCAGCTCGTCGCGAACGGGGTTGATGTCCTTCTCCTGGAGCACTTGCGCGTTGATAGCGGATTCATAAGCGTTGGCCGGATATACGTCCCACGCGCCAAATACCAGGTCGTTCAGGTCGGCGAGCGGAACGATTTCTCCGTAGTGCAGGTACTTCTTGTCCTTGCCTCGTCCTACACGGATTTTGTCGTATTGCGTCATCGAACCGACTGGTTTGGCCAATCCCTTGCGCGTCATCAGCACGCCGGTAATAAATGTCGTGGCGACGGCTCCTAACCCGACGCACATTACTCCTAATTTTCCTTTTGCAGGTTCCATAGTTTATGATTGTTATGATGAAATTCTCTTGATTAGGCGCCCAAAGGTACGAAAACTTTTGACACTAACTCGGGTTTTTTGAAAAAATTGTCAGCTCACGTCATGCGCGGCATGGCCGTTGCCCTCAAGTCTGTACCGCGGGCCACGTTTTTTCCTTCATAGTTTCGCCCGCACCTATATTATATATAAGGTGTGTCTGTGTCCCGGCCTTTTTGTCCCGGTCCGTATCCGCTAAATAAAAAGGACACCCACCGAGATGGGTGCCCCTTTCTAAAGCGCGCTTCAGGATGGGCTTGAACCAACGACCCCCTGATTAACAGTCAGGTGCTCTAACCAACTGAGCTACTGAAGCAGTTCTCTGTGAAAACTTTCACCCGTGCTGCCGAATTGCGGTGCAAAAGTAATGGATAATTTTGAAATTAGCAATATCTTTGCAGGAAAAATCGCAAAAAAAATTGTATGAAGCATTTTATAGGAATTGGGAATGCGTTGGTCGACGCTTTGTTTCAGGTGCCAGACGACACCATACTCGAGGAACTGAATCTGCCTAAGGGCTCGATGCAACTCATTGACACCGAGCGCTTCCGCCTTATTTCCCAGCGTATGGCCAACGTTCCCTCCCGCCTGGCCACCGGCGGATCGGCCTGCAACACGATGTTGGCGCTCGCCCACCTTGGGGCGCCCGTCAGTCTGGTAGGGAAAATCTCCGACGATGCCAATGGCCACTTCTTCGCCAGCAGTTTTGCCCAGCTGGGCGTGCAGACCCAGCTGCTCTACGATACGCTGCCCACCGGTGTCGCCTCCACCTTCATCACGCCCGGCGGTCAGCGCACGTTTGCCACCTATCTGGGAGCCGCCGCCCGCCTCAGCGCCGACGACGTCGTTCCTTCCTGGTTCTTCGGCAGCGACTGCCTCTATCTGGAGGGCTACCTCGTCCAGAACCACGAACTCATCAGCCGCATCGTGCGCACGGCCCGCGACACCGGCCTCAAGGTCTGCCTCGACCTGGCCAGCTACAACATCGTCGAGTCCGACCGCCCCTTCTTCAACGACCTCCTGTCGCAGACCGACATCGTGTTTGCCAACGAAGAGGAAGCCCGCGCCTTTACCGGGAAGGGCCCCGAGGAGGCCGTCGAAGCCTTTGCCGCGATTTGTCCCATAGCCGTGGTGAAGAGAGGTCCGCAGGGCGCCCTGGCCTGCCGCGGCGGGGAGCGCGCCGAAGCGCCGGCCGAACACGTGCCCCAGGTGGTTGACACCACCGGAGCGGGCGATTTCTTCGCCGCCGGCTTCCTCTACTCGCTGGCCCAGGGCAAGGGGCTGGCCCACAGCTTGCGGGCCGGTTCCGTACTGGCCGGTGCGGTCATCCAGACGGTCGGGACGTCGCTTTCGGCCGAGACCTGGGCCGACGTGCGTCGCCGCGTGGGCTGAATCGCCGTTTCCGTCGCCCCCGAACCGAATGCAACCCATCCCGCGGTCTGTCGCCGACCGGCCGCGGATTTACAAAATCACCATTTCCTTTACGATGAAAAAAATCCTACTCACGTTGTGTGCCGCCTTGCTCTGTCTGTCCGCCGTGGCGCAGCAGAGCCGCCACAACTTTGAAACGGCCAAGCAGCTCGACATCTTTAACAGCATCTACAAGATGCTCGACCTTTATTACGTTGATACGCTCGATGCGAAAAAGAATATCGAGAACGCCGTGCTCTATATGCTCGACCAGCTCGATCCCTATACCGTTTACTACCCCGAGAATGAGACGGGCGAGCTCCGCCAGCTCACCACCGGCAAGTACGCCGGCATTGGCGCCATCATCTCTTATCGCAAGGACCTGAGCCGTTGCATCATCAACCAGCCCTACGAGGGGATGCCCGCGGCCGAGGCTGGCCTTCGCCGCGGCGATGTCATTCTCTCCATCGACGGGAAGGACACGGGCACCTGTACGGCCGACGACCCGGGCGACTTTTCCACCAGCGTGAGCGAGGCACTCCGCGGCCAGCCCGGTACGCAGTTTGAAGTCCGCGTACAGCGCCCCGGGCACGAGCGTCCCATGACGTTCAAGCTCACCCGCCGGGCCATCACGCTGCCCAGCGTCGTCCTCAGCAAGGTCCTGTCCGACAGCATCGGCTACGTGCGTCTCGACAGCTACACGGAGAACACCGCGCGCGACGTCCGCCGCGCCATCGTAGAGCTCAAGCAGCAGGGGGCCAAGCGCCTGGTGCTCGACCTTCGCGGCAATCCCGGCGGCCTCATGGATCAGGCCGTCGACGTCGTGAATCTGTTCATCCCCCGCGGGAAAGAAGTGCTCAGCACCCGCGGCAAGGTGGCGGAGCGCAACGCCACGTACAAAACCCAGAGCGAGCCGCTCGACGTGGAGATTCCCTTAGTCGTGCTGGTCGACTTCGGTACGGCATCGGCCGCCGAGATTACGGCCGGTGCCCTTCAGGACTACGACCGCGCCGTCATCGTCGGGCGCCGCACGTACGGCAAGGGACTGGTGCAGGAGACGCGCCAGCTGCCTTACGACAACATCCTGAAGCTCACCACGAGCAAGTATTACATCCCCAGCGGGCGCTGCGTCCAGGCCTACACGTTCAAGGACGGCGTGCCGCAGCACTTGCCCGACAGCCTCTCGAAGGCGTTCCGGACGGCGGCCGGCCGTGTCGTGCACGACGGCGGCGGCATCACGCCCGACGTGGAGATAGAGCTCGACAGCCTGCCTACGCTCATCACGTACCTGGCCCTTTCCGACCAACTCTTCGACTACACCGTGCGGTACCGCAATACGCACGACCGCATCGCCGCCCCCGACAGTTTCCGCATCACCGATGCCGACTACGCCGAGTTCCGGCAGTATCTCAAGGACCATAATTTTACTTACGACCGTCAGAGCCGCAGTGTGCTCGACCTCTTGCGCCGCGTGGCCGACCGCGAGGGATATGCCGAGGAGGCCAAGGCCGAGTTTGACGCGCTCGAGGCCAAGCTCACGCACAACGAGGATTTCGACTTCCAGCGTTGGGAGAAGGAAGTCCGCCAGTTGGTCGAGCGCACCATCGTTGCGGACTATTACTATCAGGCTGGTCAGGCCGCCTACGACCTGCGGGACGACAAGGACCTGGAGGAGGCCTTGCGCCTGGTGCGCGACGATGCCCGCCGCCGCGCCCTGCTGGCTCCGCCCGTCGCCGAGTAAGGACCGCCCGTCGGACAAACTGCGAGGGCCCGCCCCGGATGCCATTCCGGAGCGGGCCCTCGTTGTCAGGTGCTGGCTGTGGGGTCAGCGCTCGTAGTCGACGAAGCGGCCGTCCTGCGTGATGCCGTGGGCCGACACGCCGATGCCCAGCTGTTCGCGGGCGTTCGTGAAGAAGACGGCCGACGCCCGTCCTTCCGCGTCCGTCTTCAGGTTGGGTTCCCAGAACAGGGTGCGGCGCACGTCGCTCTTTTCCGGTGTGTCCAGGCCGCGGTAGCTGGGGCTGTAGAATTCCCGCGGCCGGCTGTAGCCCTCTACATGGCGGCGCTCCACGCCTTTCTTTCCCCGGTAGCGGTAATAGTCCGGGTCCTCATATATATATATGACCCACGAGGCCGCGTCGCTGCTGCCGCCCCCGCTGCCCGTGATGTGATTGCTCCTGGCGCCGCGGCGCACCACGGCGACGGACTTCACCTCTTCCGCCAGCAGCGTACTGACGTCGAGCTTCGGCGCTTCGTTGTTGATATAGATTGTGGCCGGCCGGTTGTGGTAGAGCAGCCGGTCGGACTCGTTGCGTTCCGTCCCGTCCAGTTCCATTTCGGCCGCCGTCTGTTCCTGGCGCGTGGGGCCGTAGTCCACGCCGACGTTGATGCTGCGGTCGGGGATGTCCATGCTCGGATCGAAGTTGCGGTCCACGCTGGCACTCTCGTCCAGGTAGACCAGGAAGTCCATGATGTAGCCCGGGTCGCGCCCGCTGTCCTTGCAGCGCTCCACCTCGCGGCTGATGTCGTAGAAGATGTCGCACTGCCGCATGCCCGCCTCTTCGCCTCCGTTCCAGGTGTAGCGGTTGCCCGTGAAGCCGCGGTACTTGTTCTTGTGCGTCACGACGGCTTCGTGCAGCTCGCTGGCCACGTAGCGCGGGATGGTGTCCTGCCAGGCGAAGGTGTCGGGCGCCGTGACGTCCACGCCGGAAGCTGCGTCCGCGGCGGCGGGCAGGGCGAAGCGCGTCTCGCGCGGGTCGAAGGCCCGTAGCGACGGCTCGAACCAGCGGTCCAGGGCGATGCGGCTCCACTGCTTGTCGCCCTCGTTGTCCGTCGTGTAGAACTGGGCAATCCAGTCGCCCGTGAAGTCGACCGCCGAGACGAAGGCAAAGCGCCCGTCCGCGTCCGTACGGGTCTGGGCGTCGAGGGCCCCGCCGTCACGGGTGTACATTTTCAGGCTAAGGTCCAGGTTGGGCCGCGGCACCCGCCGGTTGTTGTCCTCGTAGACGTAGCCGTTCAGCGTCAGGTTCTCTTCGATGGGCTGCAGGAGGCGGAACGTGTCGCGCCCGCACATCGTCTCGAAGGAGTTGGCCGTCCAGCCCTGCACCATGAGCAGCAGGTCGAGGTCGGCGCGCCGTTGCGCGTTGTCGTCGGCGAAGTAGTAGTCCGGGTCGTGGACGTAGCCCTTCAGCTCGGAGGAGAGCAGCAGGTCCGTGGCCGCGTTTTCCGCGGGCGTTGCCGTCAGCTTCCCGCCGTTGTCGTGTACGGCCAGGGAGAAGTTCGTCTGCACCGGCCGGCCGTTCTCGTCCTTCAGCTCCAGTTCGAGCGCCACGGGTGCAAAGGCCCCGTAGTCCGCCTGGCTCTGGCGGACCGACAGTTGCAGGCGGCGGTCCGGCGCGTCGTGCCAGACCAGGCGGCGGCACAGGCTGCGGCCCGTCGCGTCGAAGAGTTCAAAGCGGTTCACGCCGCCGTGGAGCGCCTCGTCCGGGACGAAGAGCGCCACCGGTTCGTCCCCGAGCGTCAGCGTGTCGAAGTAGCAGGCCTGCTCGCGGCAGAAGACGGCCAGACCCAGCAGTCCGGCAGCGTGGCCTCCGTGGGCGGCGTCGCGGCCCGCCAGCACCACCTCGACGCCCCCTTCCGCCGGGTTCGTCATCAGGACGAAGGCCTCCTCGGCTACGGACGCGGGCAGGTCGAAGCGTTGCTCGTGGCGCCCGCTGCCCACGGCGACAAATCCGGCCCCGAAGTCGGCCGGCACGACAAAGCGGCCCATGCCTTCGTGCCCGCTGGTCAGGAGCATGGCCTCCGTGCCGTCGGCGGTGCAGAGGCGGAGCGTGTCGCGCAGCGGATTGCCCTGCGCGTCGGTCAGGCGGAAAGCGATGCGCTGCGTCAGTCCGGCCACGCGGTGGCCGCCTTCCGGGTAGAACGTCAGGGCATAGCCGCCCTTCGGCTCCGTCAGGGCCGGGCGGCGGGCCCATTCCGGCAGGACGACGCTGCTGTCCGGCGTCTCGACCGCGAGCAGGCCGGGCCCGATGTCGTCGGGGCGCAGCTTCTTCGCGTTGCGCTGCGGCCGCTTGAAGATGGGTACGACGCGCGAGAAGCAGGCCTCGGTGCCCCAGTTGAGCATCTCGCGCGTGTAGGCCCGCACCTCGTAGTAGCCCGAACGGACGGGCAGCTCGAGTTCAAACTCCCCGTGCGCCTGTCCCAGACTGTCGATGCGCAACAGGCGGCGGTCCGCCAGCTGGCCCCAGGCGTTGAGCAGGTCCACGTAGAGCACGCGGCTCAGCCCGGCGGGGCGGAGGGTCGAGGTGCGCACCACGTAGGCCTTGAACCACATGGTCTCGCCTTCCACGTAGGCGTTGTTGTCCAGGTGCAGGTAAACTTTTTCGCGCGGATAGTCGTAGTCGAAGCGGGCGGCCTGCTTGAAGCGGGCAAACAGGGCCTCGGTCTGCGACGGCTGGGCCGAGACGCTCAGGGCCAGCAGCCAGAAGAGTAGGGCAGATAGCTTTTTCATTCGGATGGTATGATGAAGGGTCGACGGCGGCAGGGCAGCGGGCCTTGGTCCGCCGTCCTGTCGCCAAAACGAATGCAATTTATGCCTTTATGGCGGACCGGCCAAGCGGCAGGCGTGAAAGTTTGCAAAAGTCCAGGAGCGCGGCCGGCCCGGAACGGACGATACGGCCGGCCGACTGTCGCCGCACGGGCCGACCGCGGCGCCGCGTCCGGCTGTCCGCGGCCCGCCGCCCGGCCGTCCCCTCGGCTTCGGGGCCGTCCGCCGGCCCGTTTTCCCGCGGTTAAGGTCCGGCACCACGGGGCTAAGGCCCGTAAAAACTCGCCCTATTCCCGTAAAAACTGGAATAGGCCCCGTGGCGCGGGTGCCGGTCCGCGTCGCGACGGCCCGCCGCCGGGCGCAATGCCGGATAGGGAAGCGGGGCGCGGCGCGGGTGCCGGCGGCTGTCCGGACGGGGCCAGAAGCCGGAAAAACGGGCGCCGTGTGTCAATATTCTGAAAAAAATGCCGCTCCGACCGTCCCGCTCAAAATAAATTGGTAATTTTGCGCGATTTAGAGAAGTATTTTAGCATTAAACATTAGAATTCTAACCAGATGAACGTGATTACGAAAACCGTCGCGTTGCCCGATGGACGCTCCATCAGCATCGAGACCGGAAAACTGGCTAAGCAGGCCGACGGCGCGGTAATGCTCCGTCTGAACAACACCATGCTGCTGGCCACTGTCTGTGCTGCCAAGGACGCAGTGCCCGGAACGGACTTCATGCCGCTCCAGTGCGATTACAGAGAAAAGTACTCCGCCGCAGGACGCTTTCCCGGCGGATTTACCAAGCGCGAGGGCCGCGCTTCGGACTATGAGATCTTGACTTCGCGCCTGGTGGACCGCGCTTTGCGTCCGTTGTTCCCGAGCAATTACCACGCAGAGGTTTACGTTAACATCACGCTCTTCTCGGCCGACGGCGTGGACATTCCCGACGCCCTGGCTGGCTTTGCCGCCTCGGCCGCTCTGGCTTGCTCCGACATCCCCTTCGAAGGCCCCATCTCCGAGGTCCGCGTGGCCCGCATCGACGGCCAGTATGTCGTGGACCCCACCTACGAGCAGCTCGCCAAGGCCGACATGGACATCATGGTAGGCGCCACGGAAGAGAACATTATGATGGTGGAGGGCGAGATGAAGGAAGTGCCCGAGAGCGCACTGCTCGAAGCCCTCAAGGTGGCGCACGAGGCCATCAAGCCCATGTGCCGCCTGCAGAAGGAACTGTCGAAGGAGCTGGGCAAGGATGTGAAGCGCGAATACTGCCACGAGGTGAACGACGAGGAACTCCGCGAGCAGGTGAAGAACGAGTGCTACGCTCCGGCCTATGCCATCGCCGAGGCCGGCGACCACGACAAGCATCAGCGCGAGGACGCCTTCACGCAAATCCGTGAGGACTTCAAGGAACGCTACGCCGCCGCCCACGCCGACCTGACGCCCGACGAGCTCGAGGAAAAGAACGCCATGATTGACCGCTACTACCACGACGTGGAGCGCGACGCCATGCGCCGTTGCATCCTGGACGAGGGCAAACGCCTGGACGGCCGCAAGACGACGGACATCCGTCCCATCTGGTGCGAAGTAGACCCGCTGCCCTCGCCCCACGGCTCGGCCATCTTTACCCGCGGCGAGACGCAGGCCCTGGCCACCTGCACGCTCGGCACCAAGCTCGACGAAAAAATGGTGGACGATGTGCTCGACAAGAGCTACATGCGCTTCCTCCTTCACTATAACTTCCCGCCCTTCTCCACCGGCGAGGCCAAGGCTCAGCGCGGCGTAGGCCGTCGCGAGATAGGCCACGGCCACCTGGCATGGCGCGCGCTGAAGGACCAGATACCCGCCGACTTCCCCTACACGGTCCGCGTGGTGAGCGACATTCTGGAAAGCAACGGTTCCAGTTCGATGGCCACCGTCTGCGCAGGCACGCTGGCCCTGATGGATGCCGGCGTTCCTCTCAAGGCACCGGTGAGCGGCATCGCCATGGGACTCATTAAAAACCCGGGCGAGGAGAAGTACGCCGTCCTCTCTGACATTCTCGGCGACGAGGATCACCTGGGCGACATGGACTTCAAGACGACCGGCACGCTCAAGGGCCTGACGGCGACGCAGATGGACATCAAGTGCGACGGCCTGTCGTACGAGATTCTGGAAAAGGCCCTGATGCAGGCCAAGGAAGGCCGCGAGTACATCCTCGGCAAGCTGACGGAGGCCCTTCCCGCCCCGCGTCCCGACTTCAAGCCCCAGGTGCCCCGCATCGAGGCTTTCGAGATTCCGAAGGAGTTTATCGGCGCCGTCATCGGCCCGGGCGGAAAGATTATCCAGGGCATGCAGGAAGACACCGGCGCTACGATTACCATCGACGAGGAGGACGGCGTGGGCAAAGTGCAGGTGAGCGCACCCAACAAGGAGAGCATCGACGCCGCCATAGCTAAGATCCGTGCCATCGTAGCCATCCCCGAGGTGGGCGAGGTTTACGACGCGAAGGTCGTAAGCATCATGCCCTACGGCTGCTTCGTAGAGTTCATGCCGGGCCGCGAGGGGCTGCTCCACATCAGCGAGATAGCCTGGAAACGCTTGGAGTCGGTCGAGGAAGCCGGCATCAAGGAAGGCGACACTATCAAGGTGAAGCTGCTCGAGATTGACGAGAAGACGGGCAAGTTCCGCCTGTCCCACCGCGTACTGGAGGAGAAGCCCGAAGGCTGGGAAGAGCGTCCGGCACGCCGTCCGCGCCGCGAAGGCGGCAACGAGCACCGCGGCCCGCGCCGCGAGCATCGCGACGGTAACGGTCGGGACTGACAGACCATAAACGGGCTCTGCCCGCACGGCTCCCCGCTGGCCACCGGCCCGCGGGGAGCTTTCTTTTTGGCCCGGTCCGGCCCCCGGCTTTGTATTTCTGCTATTTCCGGATGAGAATTTCTGCCAAATTAACGTATCAATCCCTCGTGATTGATTATCTTTGCAGGAAAATCGAATTTATGCCCCGTCTCTTTCTCGTATTCTTGTGTCTCGGCGCGTTGTGCTTCCCGTGGAAGGGCAACGCTCAGCAACTGCCGACCGCCAACCCGACGATGACCATCCTGGAGACGGACGGCAGCGAAACGGAGGAGACGGCCTACGACGGCTCGGCGCCCATGACGGCCCGCTTCGCCGCGAACGTGAGCGACGTCGGCGACTACACGCCTTACTACGAGTGGCGCTTCACCCGCGACGGGCAGGCAGAGCCCTTCATCGTCCGCTACGACGAAACGACGGAGTACACCTTCGCCGAGACCGGCTCGTTCAGCATCACGCTCCTGGTGAGCTTTGTCCTGGGGACCGACACGCTGGAATACGAACTGGACCAGCCTTTCACGGTGAACATCAGCGAGTCGAAACTGGAAGTGCCCAACGCCTTTACGCCCAACGGCGACGGCGTGAACGACGTGTTCCGCGTGAAGGAGGGCTACGAGAGCATCGTCTCGTTCCGGGCCCAGGTCTTTAACCGCTGGGGACGCAAACTCTACGAATGGAACGACCCGGCCGGCGGCTGGGACGGCAAAAGCGGGGGCAAGGACGTGCCCGACGGGGGCTACTACCTCGTGTTGCAGGCCCGCGGCGCCGACGGACGCAATTATAATATTAAAAAAGTAATCAACATCCTGCGCGGATACACCGAGACGAGCGGCGTCTCCGAATAGACGCCGGCCGGCTTATGGACCTTATGGAAGAAAGAGACTGGATAGAAATTTGGGGCGCGCGCGTTCACAATCTGAAGAACGTGGACGTGCGTCTGCCTCGCAATTCTCTGACCGTCATTACCGGGCTGAGCGGCAGCGGCAAGAGTTCGCTGGCGTTCGATACGCTCTATGCCGAGGGGCAGCGACGCTACATCGAGACCTTCTCGGCCTATGCCCGCAACTTCCTGGACAATCTGGAGCGGCCCGATGTGGATAAAATCACGGGCTTGAGCCCTGTCATCAGCATCGAGCAGAAGACGACGAACAAGAATCCCCGCTCCACCGTGGGTACGGTGACGGAAATCTACGACTATCTCCGTCTGCTCTATGCCCGGGCCGGCGAGGCTTACAGCTATGTCACGGGCGAGCGCATGGTGAAATATACCGAGGAGCAGATTCTCCAGCTCATCCTGGAACGTTATGAGGGGCACAAGGCCTATTTGCTGGCCCCCTTGGTGCGGGGAAGGAAGGGCCATTACAGGGAACTGTTTGAGACGGTGCGGCGCAAGGGCTTCCTGACCGTACGCGTCGACGGCGAAATCCGGGAGGTGACGCCCGGGATGAAGGTGGACCGCTACCGCAACCACGACATCGAGGTGGTGGTCGATAAGCTCGTCGTCCGGGAAAAGGACGGCGAACGCCTGCGCAAAAGCGTGGCCCAGACGATGGAACAGGGCAACGGCCTCATGGTACTGCTCGACGAAACGACTGGTGAGGCCCGCTATTATTCCAAACGGCTGATGTGCCCGACGTCGGGCATCTCGTACCGTGAGCCTGCCCCGCACAACTTTTCCTTTAATTCCGCGCAGGGCGCCTGCCCGAAGTGCAAGGGCTTGGGTTATGTCAGCGTCATCGATCGCGAGAAGGTGATGCCGAAGCCCTCGCTCAGCATCCGCCAGGGCGGTCTTGTCCCGCTGGGAAAGTATCGCAACGCCTTCATCTTCTGGGAAGTCGCTGCTGTCCTGGCGCGCTATGACTGCGACCTGGACACGCCGTTGTCCGACATTCCGGAGGAGGCGCTTGACGAAGTGCTCAACGGGTCGGCCGACCGGGTGCGCATCCCGGCCAACGTAGCCCACACGTCCGACGACTATTACGTGGAATACGACGGCTTGGTGAAGTACATCGAGCGCATGGCCTCCGACGAAATGACCGCCGCCTCGCAGAAATGGGCCGAGCAGTTCTCGAAAACGACCGAGTGCCCGCTCTGCCACGGCGCCCGCCTCAACCGCGAGGCCCTCAGCTACCGTTTCAACGGAAAGAACATCTACGAGCTTTCCTGCATGGACATCTCCGAGCTCTACGAATGGCTCGACGGGGTAGAGGCGAAGGTCGACAGGAAAAGCGGCGCCATAGCCCGCGAAATATTGAAGGAACTGCGTTCCCGCCTGAAGTTCCTCCTCGACGTAGGCCTGGACTACCTCTCCCTGAACCGGTCGACGATGACCCTTTCCGGCGGCGAGAGCCAGCGTATCCGCCTGGCCACGCAGATAGGCTCGCAGCTGGTCAACGTGCTTTACATTCTCGACGAACCCAGTATCGGCCTGCACCAGCGGGATAACGTGCGGCTCATCGACTCGCTCAAGCGCTTGCGCGACTTGGGCAACACGGTCGTCGTCGTGGAGCACGACAAGGACATGATGCTCTCGGCCGACTACATTATTGACATGGGCCCGCGGGCCGGACGGTTGGGCGGCGAAGTCGTGTTCCAGGGAACGCCGGCCGAGATGCTCCACCGCGACACCCTGACGGCCAATTTCCTGAACGGCCGCATGGCCATCGAGATACCCGCGCAGCGGCGACCGGGCAACGGCCGGCACCTGCGCCTCGTCGGCGCACGGGGCAACAACCTGAAGAACGTGACGGCCGACTTTCCGCTGGGAACGCTCATCTGTGTTTCCGGCGTTTCCGGCAGTGGGAAGAGCACGCTCATCAACGACACCCTGCTGCCCATTCTCTCTCAGCGTTTTTACCATTCGTTGCGCGAGCCGCTGCCCTACGACGCCATCGAGGGGCTCGAAGCGGTGGACAAGGTCGTGGCCGTAGACCAGAGCCCCCTGGGTCGCACGCCGCGCTCCAACCCCGCCACCTACACGGGCGTGTTCGCCGACATCCGCGCGCTGTTCGTCAGTCTGCCCGAGGCGAAAATACGAGGCTACAAGCCGGGCCGCTTCTCCTTCAACGTGCGCAGCGGCCGCTGCGAAGCCTGCAAGGGCAACGGCTACAAAACCATAGAAATGAATTTTCTGCCCGACGTGTACGTCCCCTGCGAAGTATGCCACGGCAAACGCTATAACCACGAGACGCTCGAGGTCCGCTTCAAGGGCAAGAGCATCGCCGACGTGCTCGACATGACGATAAACCGCGCCGTCGAGTTTTTTGAGAACGTCCCCAGCATCCTGCACAAAATCAAGGTGCTCCAGGACGTCGGGCTCGGCTACATAAGGCTGGGACAGTCGTCGACTACCCTCTCCGGCGGCGAGAGTCAGCGCGTGAAGCTGGCCACAGAGCTGGCCAAGCGCGACACAGGCCGCACCATATATATATTGGACGAACCGACGACCGGACTTCACTTCGAGGACATCCGCGTACTGCTCGGCGTCCTGAACCGTCTGGTCGACCGCGGCAACACTGTGATTGTGATTGAGCACAACCTGGACGTTATCAAGTCGGCCGATTACGTTATCGACCTGGGCCCGGAGGGTGGCCGCGGCGGCGGGCAGATTGTCGTCGCCGGTACGCCGGAGGCCGTCGCCGCCTCGGGCCGCGGCCACACGGCGCCTTTCCTGAAAAACGAACTCGGATGAAAGTACAGAAAACCAACGTGGCACGTCTGCTGGACCGCGACAAGGTGCCCTACGAACTGATACCCTACGCCTTCGACGAGAGCGACCTCGGCGCGGCCCACGTGGCCGAGGCCCTGGGCGAGGACGTGAAACAAGTGTTCAAGACCATCGTGCTCCACGGTGACCGCACGGGCCACCTGGTCTGCGTCGTGCCGGGCGACACCGAGGTCGACTTGAAAAAGGCCGCCCGCGCGAGCGGAAACAAAAAGGTGGAGCCCCTCCCGCTCAAGGAGCTGCTGCCCACGACGGGATACATCCGCGGCGGTTGCTCACCGATCGGGATGAAGAAGCACTTCCCCACGTACATTGACCGTAGCGCCGCAGACCAGCCCTACGTCTACGTCAGCGCCGGGCAGCGCGGCCTGCAAATCCGGATAAGCCCCGCCGACCTGTTGCGCGAGGCCCGGGCCGAGCTGGCCGAACTGACGGCCGACGGCGAATAAGAAGAAAATCATTTTCACTAACTCTAAAATCAATAGCTTATGTTTGAAGGACAACCCAAAGGGCTTTACGCCCTCGCGCTCTCCAACACGGGCGAGCGCTTCGGCTACTACACGATGCTGGCCGTATTCGTCCTCTTCCTCCGCGCCAATTTCGGATGGACAGAAGGCACCGCCACTCTCGTGTATTCCTGTTTCCTGGCCTTAGTCTACTTCCTGCCCCTCGTGGGCGGCGCCCTGGCCGACAAGATCGGGTACGGCAAGTGCGTGACGGCGGGCATCGTCGTCATGTTCCTGGGCTACTTGCTGCTGGCCATACCGGCCGGGAGCGGCGTCGTGGCCATCGCGCTGATGGCCATCGCGCTGTTGCTCGTGTGCGTAGGGACCAGTCTGTTCAAGGGTAACCTGCAGGTCATGGTCGGTAACCTCTACGACGCGCCGGAAATGCAAGGCAAGCGCGACTCCGCTTTCTCCATCTTCTACATGGCCATCAACATCGGCGCCCTCTTTGCCCCGACCGCCGCGGTGAAGATCATGGACTACGCGCAGCAGCAGCTGGGCGTTTCCGAGGCCGACTCTTATCACTTCGCCTTTGGCGTCGCCTGCGTCTCCCTGGTGGTGAGCATCGCCATCTATTACGCTTGCCGCAACTGGTTCAAGCAGGCCGACTACTCCGCCAAGACGGCTGACGCCGTTACGGGACACGCCGAACCCGAACTGACCCCGAAGGAAACAAAAGACCGCATCGTCGCCCTTTGCCTTGTCTTTGCCGTCGTCATCTTCTTTTGGATGGCCTTCCACCAGAACGGCGCTACGTTGACCCTCTTTGCCGCTGACTACACGGCCGTTCACAGCACCGGCGTCCAGAGCATGATGTTCGACGTGGTCAACCTCCTGTTCGTCATCTTCATGGTCTACGGTCTGTTCAGCCTCTTCCAGTCGAAGTCCGCTACGGGCAAGGTCATCTCGGCCGTAGTGGTGCTGGCCAGCATCGGCGGCCTGGTGTGGAAATACACTTCCCTCAGTCCCGACGGCATAGCCATCTCGGCGCCTATCTTCCAGCAGTTCAACCCCTGCTTTGTCGTAATGCTCACGCCCGTATCGATGGCCATCTTCAGCGCACTGGCCAAGCGCGGCAAGGAACCTTCCGCTCCGCGCAAGATAGGCCTCGGCATGTTGGTAGCCGGCCTGGGCTACGTCGTGATGATTCTCGGCTCCATCGGCCTTACGGAGGGCGACCGCGTCTCTCCGAACTGGCTCGTCAGCACCTATCTCATCCTTACGTTCGGTGAGTTGCTGCTCAGCCCGATGGGCATCAGCTTCGTCAGCAAGGTGGCACCTCCCAAGTATAAAGGCCTCATGATGGGCGGCTGGTTCGTCGCAACGGCTGTGGGTAACCTCCTGGTGTCCATCCCCGGCTTCCTCTGGGGCCACGTACCCCTCTGGGCGGTTTGGGCAGTCCTCGTCGTGCTCTGCCTGCTCTCCGCCGCCTTCATCTTCTCCGTGATGAAACGCCTCGAGAAGGTTTGCTGACGCACGCCTAATCCTGCCGCCAGAGCGGCCTATTCCGCACAGGGCGGGCCCCGGAACCAGCGTTCCGCGGCCCGCCTTTCTGTTGCTCCCCCTTTCCGCTGCCCCGGCCCGCCGGCGCCCCCGCGGAGCGCGGATACAAGTCCGGACAACGGGGCTAAGGGAAGTTTTTACGGGAATAGGGGAAGTTTTTACGGGAATAGGGGGAGTTTTTACGGGGATAGGCCCCGTTTTTCCCGGGCTTAGGCGTGTGGTTGCGGGGCCGGTCCGCGTCGCGGCTTCCAGTGGTGCGCGGCGGTCAGGGCCTGGTTCGGGGCGACGAAGCCGCGTGCGGTTGTCCCTTTTGATTGTCGTCGGCAAACCGTGAAATAACCGCGTGTATTGTATAATAAATGTTATAATTTGCCGGCGCAGGCGAAGCCTTAACGAAAAATAATGTATATTCGCTCCCGTTAGCCGTCAAGACCAACTTATAATCCCTTAAATAATCAACATTTATGAACAAACTACATCATTTCGTAGTTCTGCTTCTGGCCTTAGTGGCCGGATTCGGAACAGTTCGGGCGCAGTACGTGGCTGGCGAACAAGTCACCGAAATCCCGACCGATGTGGACGTGTGTCTGTCCAGTCCGCACAACGGCTACCACAATGGGGAATACCTCTGTGGCACCGAATGGGCTACGACTATCACGTCCGATTGTATCTATCACTTCGTAGCCACCGGCAAGTATGTTGGTGACTATCCCACTTACTATCTGAAGCAAGTGAGCACCGGTAATTATCTTAGCAATAAAGCTGAGGGCAGCGTTGTTCAAGGGGAGGGCGTTAACTACACGGACGACGTCACCTATGCTTACGAGTTCACCGCTCTGCTCTCTGTCGCCGATTCCAGCGAGCCTCGCGAGAAGGTCGATGGCAGTTTTTACAAACTCAACACCTTTGTGCTCGCCAATGCCGCAGTTTCGGAAGGGCAGACGATGACTTACCTCGGTACGTACGTATATCCGTTCTTCTCTTCATATACCGACACGAACCAATGGACCGTACAGACGGTGCGTGAGGCCACAGCCGGCGATGATCTGTCGCAACAGATTGATCAGCTGTTGCCCAATGGTCTGACTTACTACAAGAAAGGCACGACCCCCGGCTGCGTACCCGAGGATGTCTACACCCAGTTGGAGACTGCCTACAATGCCGCCCAGGCGCTTACTACTTCTGGCGCCACAAAAGAAGATTGCGACGCCGCTTATAGCGCACTTGCCGCTGCTGTAGAGGCTGCCAATGGCGCTATCCTCACGGTCGAGGTCGGCAAGTATTACTACTTTGTCGATAGTCGTGGCGATAATCGCGGTATGTGTGCCAACGGCAGCAATCTGGGCTGGACTTCTGGCTTTACGATGCCGGATACGCCCACTGATGCCAACATTGCCAATTATATCTGGAAGGTTGAGGATGCTGGCAACGGCAATTACTATCTGAAGAACTACGCTACCGGCACCTATATCGGCGCAAACGATGGTAACGTCAAGTTGACGGCGTCGCCCGAGCAGGCTTATACGCTGGCCTACAATACGAATAATATTAATTCGGTTGCGGGTGTCTTTAACATCTATGCCGCAGACAACCGCAACAACGGCCTAAACTCGGCGGGTGGTGGAATTGTGCTATGGTATTTCGACACTACCGATTTGGGCAACTGCTGGAGTGCGACTCCCGTCGACGATAGTGTCCTCAGCGCTCTTGTAGCACTTGCTGAGCAGCAGCGCTTGAACGACGAGTTGAACGAGCTTTTGGGTGATGCCAATACTACTTACCTGAGCTTCCGCAACTATGCCTCTGAAGCCACGGCCGATGGCGTCTTCGCCCTGCCGGGTATCGTGACCAACGCCAGCCAGATCTCTTCCAACGCGACGTGTCCCTCAGATGGCTCCATCGAAGGTTTGACTGACAACGACTTTGAGACGTTCTTCCACAGCGATTGGACTGGTGCCAATGCCCCTGCCGAGAATCACTACCTCCAGATAGACATGGCGCAGGATATTTCGACCTTTGTTGTCAAGTATGCCCAGCGCGCGAGCGGCAACAACTTCCCCCCCGTTTCGGTGCGCGTGCTCTACACCAATACGCCCGACGACGCAAGTTCCTGGATAAATGCCGGTACGATAGAGTTTACCTATCCGTACACCCTGACCAGAAGCAATGGGGACGTGGTCGAGGGGGCTGTCGGCCTCACCGGCGTTGAACTGCCCGCCGTCGCCCGCTACGTGCGTCTGGTGGTGCTCTCCACGATGAATGAAACGCTCATCAACGGCTATCCGTACTTCAATCTGAGCGAACTCCGCGTATATCCTGCTACTTATGATGCAGCCAGCTCGGTTTATGCGCAGGTAGAGCAGGGTGTTCGCGAGACCTTCGAGGCCCAGTTGGCTACTGCCGCGGTCGCTTTGGCTGACGGCAACGCTACGCAGGAGAATATCGACGCCCTTCAGCGTGCCTACGACGCCGTGATGGCTCAGTTGCCCGTTCCGGCTCGTCTGACGCAGGCCATTGCCGATGCCCGCGCCGCCGCGGCCGAACTGCCCGTCGGTGATGTTCCCGGTACTTTCCCGCAGTCCGCTTACGACGCCTTCGAGGCTGCTGTCGCCGAAGTCGAGGCTACGGTCAACGATGATATGACCATTGCCGCCGTCAACGAAGGTCTGACCAAGGTGGCAACGGCCCTGTCGACCTATCAGAGTTCGTTGGCCATGCCCGAGGCAGGAAAGGTTTACACGCTTCGTGGCATGACGAACGACCCCAACAACACGCGCGCCCTCAACGCTGCCATCTACTCCAACGGTAACTCCACGACCGAGGCGCTCCAGTCCATGGCCCAGGTAGAGGGTGTCGATCCCGTCAAGGTGACGGACAACCTGAACTACCTTTGGAAGGTTGAGGCCGTAGAGAATGGCAACATCGTGCTCCGCAATCTTGGTACGGGCTACTACTTCGGTACGGCCGACGCGCTTAATGCCAACGTGCCCAATGTCGAGGAACGCACCGAACTCCCGATACGTTGGACTGGCGTAGCCGGCGGCTTCAACCTCACGGTCGGCGAAGGTCTGTACGCCAACTTTGCCGGACAGCGCACGCCGATAGTTGCCTGTAACACGGCCGAAGGTGCCGACAACAGCGCCATCCGTTTCGAGGAAGTCGACATGAACGACTATGCTAATCGGAGCTATTGGCCGGTAGAGCCGGGCGTTTACCAGGTACTCTGCTTGCCTTACGCCATCTCCAGCTCCTTTGATGCGGAGACCCAAGGTACGGCTTACGACGTTCTGGGTCAGTTCGAGGACGGCGCGAACTATACCCTTGAACTCGTAGAACTGGGCGGCAATGAGATTCCTGCCGGTATGCCGTTCGTATTCAAGGCCGCAGAGGGCGTGACCCAGTTGGAAGTCGCTCCGACCTATCAATACGCAGGCGAAACGTTCGACATGACTTACGCCGAAGAGGCCCAGACGAACGCCAGCGGCGCCCTGACGGGAACGCTGACGGAGTATGCAGTTCCTGAAAGCGAGGACGGCGTGGCTGTGTTGGTTAACGGCACTGTTGCCCTTATCAACTCCGAGACGATCGAAGTCGCTGACCGCACGGTCAATAACAACAGCGGTTACTTCAATGCCGTCCCCACTTCTGATAAGGGCGACGCTTCGATAGAGCTGCCCGGTGGCGGTATTTCCACCGGCATCGGCGAGACGCTCGTAGACGCTGACGCTTCTGTCGACGTTTACACGCTCTCCGGCGTGCTGGTTCGCAAGAACGTGAACGCCGCCAAGGCTACCCAAGGCCTGCCCGCCGGTCTCTACGTCGTAGGCGGCCAGAAGGTACTCGTCAAGTAAGCCTCCGAGGCCCGCAATCTCATCCAAGCCGCTGCCGGACGCTGTTTCGGTGGCGGCTTTTTCTGTGCCCGCCGCCCGGCCCCCGCGCGGCCGTTTTTGGGCGGGCCGCCACGGGCCTTAGCCCCGTAGCGACGGGGCCTATCCCCGTAAAAACTGGCCTTA
>OHMX01000068.1_pt1 | contig 53351 bp, 42 predicted proteins | sample 1569471 | NCBI WGS metagenome assembly OHMX01 (sample SAMEA3879547, study PRJEB24766) | human gut metagenome | biome: human-associated habitat; feature: feces | place: USA | collected 1985/1987
GCCGCCCACCTCGAAGCCGCCGCCCATCAGGTGCACGCCGAAGAACAGGCGCGTGTATTTTTCGGTTACCCAGTAGCGGTATTCGGGGCGGACGAACCAGTGCTGGATCTTGTTGTCGGCGCCGATGGTCCACGGGTTGAGGTTGAACGTGGCGCCGAGGGTCGAGTGTTTGCTCAGGGCGACCTCGGCGCCGGCGTTGATCGTCGTGGTCATCCAGTAGAACAGGTTGGACTTCACGGCAACCTGCTGGGCCGATGCTGTCGTCCAGGCGCAGAGGGCGATTGCGAGCGACAGAATAACTCTTTTTGTCATATCTTAAACCGTCTTTAAGTTGTTCCGAACTTGTCGTGTACGCAAAAGTGCACACAAAGATACGAAAAGATATTGCTCTTTCCGTAAGGGTGCTTTTTTTGCGTGGCAAAATTGGTCAGAAATTGTCAGATTATGAATATCATTTATGATACATAATCGACAATTAACAAAAACATAAACTTGAAACTTAACGGCTTACGCCTGCGGTCCGAAACGGGTGAGGGCCTTAAGAATTTGAATGGCAAACAAATACAAATATGTATGCACGGTTTTTACTCTTTTTGGGACGGCCCCGGCCTGCGTGCGGGGGTCGGGGCAGCGGATTTCTTGCATGTCCGGCACCCGATACCGCAGTCCCGGTCCGCACCCGCCGGCGGGTACGAACCGCGGCCGCGGTCATGGCCGTGGTCGTGGCGTTGGCAAATCAGGGAGGCACGGCAGCATGTTTGCTCTGTCGGGGCCGGAAGGGGTACGCCCGCGGCCGGGACGGGTTGTTGGCAAACAGGGATGGCCCGGAGCGTCCCGGTCAGGCGCGACCCGGGCGCGTGTCTGCCGGATAAAGCGGGTGTCTGTTTGTCCGGCAGCCGGGGAGGGCAGTCGGATGCCGATACGGGTGTCGGCCAGCCCGAAAGCGGAGGAGCGGACGAATGCCGGGCCGCCTTCGGCCGGATGCCCGGCCTGCTGGGATAGCGTGGGTCAGTCAACCGAACCGCGCCGTCGGCTTGCCGGAAAGGGACGCTTGCTGCGGGTGCGGGCGCTCTGCCGTGCTTGCCCGCAAAAATGAAGGGAGCCCCGAAAGGCTCCCTTCCCCATCAAAAATTAACCCTTAAAAATTATCCCCTTTTCGGAAGACCTCCGTGAGATAGTGATGAAGATAGAACAGATCCGCATCACCTTGAATCACCTCCCGCATAACCAGGTCTTCGTCATCGGAGATGCCGTCGTTTGAAAACTCGTTTTTGTCGATCTCCTCCATAGGCAGTGTTCCGATTGGTTATTCACTTGTAAAACGGTCGCTGCCGGCGAATATTGTGCATCGGTCAGCACAAAACCATATTTTTTTCCTTGATCATCTTGCGCAGGTTGATCAGCGCGTAGCGCATGCGGCCGAGGGCCGTGTTGATGCTCACGTCGGTCTGCTCGGCGATCTCCTTGAAGCTCAAGCCCGAGAAATAGCGCATCATGACCACCTCGCGCTGTTCGTCCGGGAGCTGCTTGACCAGCGCCCGGATGTCGCGTTCGATCTGGGCGCCGACCATCTCGTCCTCGACCGTGCGCTCGGCGAAGCGGAGCGTGCCCAGCACGTCGTATCCGGCTTCCGACTCGGTGACGGCCTTGTTCTGGCGTTGGGCGCGGAAGTGGTCGATCACCTGGTTGTGGGCGATGCGCAGAATCCATGAGAGGAATTTGCCGTTGTCGGTGTAACGGCCCTCGTCGATCACGCGGACGACCTTGATGAAGGTCTCCTGAAAGATGTCGTCGGCCACGTCGCGATCCTTGACCATCATGTTGATGTAGTCGCGGACACGGCGGCTGTGACGTTCGATGAGCTGAGATATGGCACTCCGGTCGCCTGAAAGGTAGTTCTTGAGCAATGTCTGGTCGCTCGTTACCTGTACGTTCATACTCTGTTCTCCCCAATGTTAGTTACTAAGAGTAGAATTTTCTTCCGATAGGCAATCTTTTTTAGTGTTTATCGTTTTGTCCTTGTGTGCTTTCGCACGCTCCGACACCGGAGTCCTGCAAATATTTTGTGTCGCAAGATAGGTGTTTTTCTCCGAAAATCCAAATTTTTTCCGCTTTTCGTCCGATTGCCGCCTCCGGAGGAAAGACTCCTCCCGAGCCGTGAAGACCCAAACTCCGTGCCACGTGCGGGGGCCGTCGTGCGGGTTTTCGTGGGGCCGTCGCGAGGTGCCGGCAAATGGGGTGCTGTCGTGCGGGAAAGCTGTCGTGCGGGGCCTTGTGGGGCCGTCGAGCGGAGGAGCCGTCGCGGAGGAGCTGTCGTGCGGGGCCTCGTGGAACCGTTAAGCGGAGGTCCCGTCGCGGAGTGCAGGCGAACGAGGGCCGTTGTGCGGGGTGCCTGTGTGCGGAGTTACTGTCGGGCGCCGGCCCCCCCCCGGCAGGGTACGCCGGCCGGCTATTTGAGCGGTTCGACGTGGATGGCGATCATCGTGCCCGCCCCGAAGCGCGCCCGCAGGCGGTGTTCGATGTCGACGGTCAGCGCATGCGAGTGGGCGACGCTCATCGCGCCGTCGACGCGCACGTGCACCTCGATGGCGATCGAGGCGCCGATGCGGCGCGTGCGCAGGTTGTGCGGCGAGCGGATCTCGGGGTTGGCCGTGACGATCGAGAGAATCTCCTGCTCGACATCCGCGGGCAGCGACTTTTCGAGCAGTTCGCCCAGCCCCGTGCGGATCAGGTCCAGTGCGATCTTGAAGATGAAGACCGCAACGAGCAGCGCCGCGATCGGGTCGGCGATGCGCCACTTCTCGCCGAGGAAGTAGGCGCAGCCGATGCCGGCGAGGGTGCCCAGCGACGAGAGGGCGTCGCTGCGGTGGTGCCAGGCGTTGGCTATGACGCTCGGACTGTCGATCCGGCGGCCGACGCGCACCGTGTAGCGGTAGAGAATCTCCTTGGCGACGATCGAGACGACGGCCGCCACGAGGGCGACGGCACCCGGACGGGGCAGCGTGCCGCCCTCGAGGATCGTGCGGATGGAGCCGATGCTCGACGAGAGGATGCCGATGCCGACCGCCGCGAGGGCGAGGCTGATGATGATCGTGGCGAGGGTCTCGTACTTGCCGTGGCCGTAGTCGTGCCCGTCGTCCTTGGGTTTGGACGAGATGCGGGCGAAGACGATCACGACGATGTCGGTCGCCATGTCCGAGAAGGAGTGGATGGCGTCGGCGACCATGGCGCCGCTTCGGCCGAGAATGCCGGCGGCGAGTTTGGCCGCCGAGAGGATGAGATTGACGACGAATCCGACGAGGGTGACGCGGTAAATCTCCTTTTCGCGTGTGGATGTGTCGACTGTCATGCGGGATTGTTTTTTATGTTGCCGATTGGCGGCCGCCTTCCGCGCCCGTATGCGGGGCGGGACTGCGGAGGGCCTCCGATGAAAAAAGTTCCCGGACGGCCGCCCGGGAACTCTGTTGTTTGTCCGCGCGGCGGCGGGGATCAGTAGCTGCGGGCGAAGAGCACGCGGCGGTGCGACGGCTTGCCCGAGTAGATGCAGGTGCCCTCCTCGTCGACGACGTCGAGTGGGATGCAGCGGATCGTGGCCTTCGTGGCATCCTTGATGGCCACCTCGGTCTCGACCGTGCCGTCCCAGTGGGCCGAGATGAAGCCGCCCTTCTCGTCGAGCACGCGCTTGAACTCCTCCCACGTGTCGACCTTCGTAATCATCGAGTCGCGGAACGTGAGCGCCTTGCGGTAGATGTTTTCCTGAATCTCGCCCATGAGCTTTTCGACGAGTTCGGCCAGTCCCTGCTGCGGGACGGTCTCCTTCTCGAGCGTGTCGCGGCGCACCAGCTCGATTGTACCGTTCTCCATGTCGCGGCCGCCCATGGCCAGCCGCACCGGCACGCCCTTGAGCTCGTACTCCGAGAACTTGAAGCCCGGACGGACGTTGTCGCGGTCGTCGATCTTGACGCTGATGCCGCGCTCGCGCAGCTCGGCGGCGATGGCGTCGAAGCGCTCGCAGATGGCTGCCAGCTGCTCGGCGGTCTTGTAGATGGGGACCATGACGACCTGGATCGGCGCCAGCTTCGGCGGCAGGACCAGTCCGTTGTTGTCCGAGTGGGCCATGATGAGGGCGCCCATCAGGCGCGTCGAAACGCCCCACGACGTAGCCCAGACATACTCCAGCTTGCCCTCCTTGTTGACATACTGCACGTCGAAGGCCTTGGCGAAGTTCTGCCCGAGGAAGTGCGACGTGCCGCTCTGCAGGGCCTTGCCGTCCTGCATCATCGCCTCGATCGTGAGCGTGTCCTCGGCACCGGCGAAGCGCTCGTTCGGGGACTTGTGTCCGACGATGACCGGCAGCGACATCCACTCGCGGGCGAAGCGTTCGTAGACGTGGATCATCTTCGTGGCCTCGGCGATGGCCTCCTCGCGCGTGGCGTGGGCAGTGTGTCCCTCCTGCCAGAGGAATTCGGCCGTGCGCAGGAACAGGCGCGTGCGCATCTCCCAGCGCACGACGTTGGCCCACTGGTTGCAGAGGATCGGCAGGTCGCGGTAGGACTGGATCCAGTTCTTGTAGGTGTTCCAGATGATCGTCTCCGACGTCGGGCGCACGATGAGCTCCTCCTCGAGCTTGGCGTCGGGGTCCACGACGACGCCCTTGCCCTCGGGGTCGTTCTTCAGACGGTAGTGCGTCACCACGGCGCACTCCTTGGCAAAGCCCTCGACGTGGTGGGCCTCCTTCGAGAAGAACGATTTGGGGATGAACAGCGGGAAGTAGGCGTTCTGGTGCCCGGTCTCCTTGAACATCTTGTCCAGCGCGTCGTGCATCTTCTCCCAGATGGCGTAGCCGTAGGGTTTGATGACCATACATCCGCGGACGGCCGAATTCTCGGCCAGGCCCGCCTTCACCACGAGGTCGTTGTACCACTGCGAGTAGTTCTCCTCCGACTTCGTCAGGTCTTTGAGTTCCTTTGCCATAGTCAAAATATTTTTGTTTTTGTCTTTCGCTTCGTTTCCAGCCTGCAAATATACGAAGTTTCCTCGGATCCGGAAACTTTGCGCGCGGGAAAATGCCGAAAGCCGTTGCGCGGCCGCATCCGGCAGGCGGCCGTGCGCTTCCCTGGGCTCTTCTCCTTCCGGATGAGGCGCTTTCCGGAACCCTTCTCCCTCCGGATGAGGCGCTTTCCGAGCCCCTCACTTTTCCGGGCGAGCGCCTTCCGGTTCCGGGGAGCGGGTGGTGCTGATGTCGCGGACGGTCTTTCCGAATGCTCTTCCCGGGCAGGCCCTCGGGCAGATCCCCGGACAGCCCCCGGATGGCCAGCTCCGGATGGTTTTTCCGCATACCTCTTCGGGCCGCGGCGGCGCGCGCCTTGCATTGGCGTGCGGCGGTCAGCCGATGAGTTTCAGCAGCTGTCGGTCCGAAGCTTCGGGAAAGAGCGTGCGGAAGTGGTCGCGGATGCGGACGAACGACTCCGCGGGCGTGCAGTCGGCGATCAGCGGCCCGTAGAGCGTCTCGGGCGCCGTGTAGCGGGCCACGCCCCAGCCGTAGGGGTTGCCGTGGCGGTCGAGGTTGTATTCGAAGTCGGCGATGACGAGCCGCATCTCCATCTGCAGGCGCGTCAGCACCGGGTCGAGCGAGATCTTTTCATCCTCCGGGACCTCGTCGGCGAGCTCCCTGGCCGTGCGCCGTCCGCGCCCCCTGGCGAAGCCGAGCATGCGGCGCAGCTCCTGGATGGTGGCCGTCCCCTCGACCTGGATGGTCTGCATGACCACGTCGTCGAGCGCCGCCGTATCCTCGTCGGGCGCCAGCGGCCGCGAGCGCCGGTAGTTGGCCCAGTCCGCGAACCAGGCGCGGCTGACGAAGCCCGCCTTGCGGTTGAAGAACTTGCCGTAGGCGCAGTGTCCCTCGCGGATGACGGGCCCTTTCCACTCCCAGGCCCCCTCCTCGTCGGTGAACCAGTATTCCGGGGAGATCATCTCCTCGATCGAGAAGCCGGGGATGCCGCACCGGAAGAAGGGCAGGAAGCCCAGCTCCAGACAGCGGCGCTCCACATCGGCCGCACTTTCCAAATAATGTTTCATGGCAGTTTGTATCATGGACTCTCTGTCGGGCCGCTCCGTTTCGCGTGTGAAACGGCGGTCCGCACGTAACGCGGTAAACCGGCTTACACGGACCGCGGGCGAAGACCGGGAACGGAACGCATGCGCTGTTTCTGACCTTCCGCCCTTCCGGCCCCACCCCGTCGCTCCCGGCTGCACCGGTTTGCACGCGGGTTACTTCAGCTCCTTGCCGCAGGAGAAGGCCTTGCCGGCCGTGTCGCCCAGCTCGACGTATTCGAGGCGGATCGGATCGTAGGTGATCGGACGCAGCCGGTGCCGGTCGATCTCTCCGTCGGTGAGGATGCGCTCGTCGGCCGAGATGTTGACGATGCGGCCGACCAGGTGGCAGCTCGCGGGGTCGTAGGAAAGCAGCTCGCACTCGAGCGCCATCGGCAGCTCGTCGATCAGCGGGGCGTTGACGTGCGTCGAGCGTGTGGCGTGGAATCCCGCCCGGGCGAACTTGTCGGGAATCTTGTTGCCCGAGACAAGCCCCGCGTAGTCGCAGGCCGTGACCTGGTCGGCGGTGGCCATGCTGACGGTGAAGGCCCGCGTCGCGAGGATGTCTTTCGTGGTTTTGTGCCCGGCGGAGAGGCAGAGACCGATCGTCTCGTCGGTGAACATCCCGCCCCACGCGGCATTCATGACGTTGGGCACCCCCTCCTCGTCGTAGGCCGCCACGATCAGCACCGGCATCGGGAAGAGCCAGCTTTTCGCTCCGAAATCCTTTCTCATGTTGGTTTGCAGTTAAGTCCGTGAAATTTTACGAAAATTACAAGAAATCGGCGACTCTTCAAAATCCGGATCGGTTTTTCCGACCGCATGGCGCCTCCCTGCTGCGCGGATGCGCCCTTCGCGATGGAGGCCTTTCCCGTCTTCGGCGGCGTGGCGGAGCCTTTTCTTGCAGGATTCCGCCGCGGGGGCGACGGGGGCGACGGGGGCGACGGGAGCGACGGGAGCGACGGGGCGGCTGCGGCTTCCCGACCGCCGGAACCGTACATATAATAAGGAGTCCCGGCAAATAAAAAAGGAGCCCCGGAAAAGGCTCCCTTGTGCGGATAAAGGTACTCCGACACAATAGAAACCTATCTGTATATCAGGATATTAAGCGAACTTTCAAGGCTTGGTTACCGCCTTGCCCACCGGTTTTCTGCGCTGCGTTGCATCGCGTCTGTATCTTCCTGTCAGACAATGCAAAGGTAGTGAAAATCCCGGAATTCTCCAAATGCGGAAAATTTTGCGGAATCAGGCGGTTTTTTGCTCTTTCTGTACGGACTATCGTTCCCGTTATTGGGTCGGTGCGACTTAAAAACCGAGCATTCGACGGCGGTAGTCGAACGTTTGCCTGTATTGCTTTTTTAGCTCCTCCGAAAGGAACGAACGTTCCAGTAATTCATAGGTTAAAGGCTGGTCGGACAGGAACAGTTCGATTTCTTTCCTTACCACCTTTCCCGGAAGTCCGATGCGTCGGCCGAACTCCTCAAAGTCGGTGCGCCGGATGGTGCGGGTGTCCGAGAAGGCCATACCCTCTCTGAATAACCCCTTGTCGAGAGCGAATATCCGGGGCTCCCGCAGTTGTAGCGCCGTATTGACGAGATCATAGGCCGGGGAGAGCCGATACTCCCCTTCGTATTCGATCAAGGAAAAGTTTTTCAGATGGGCATCATCGTTCGACGTAACGAAATTGAACAGGATGAGCCGGAAGAACCGTTGGATATCGACCAATGCTGCTTTAACATAGCAGTGGATGATCCCGGCACACTCTTCGTAACTGGCCTTGTCGTATTTGTAGTTGGCACCTGCGTTGTCTTTGCTATATCCCAACAGGGCCGCGAAATCCTCCTGCTTGTATTTCCCCCGGTTATGGACATCGAACCGGCGCGTAATATATGCCGGTTCTCCGTTGTCGAAAAAACACAGGCCATTGGCTGCCGTCTCGATGCCGTATACCTGGGAGGCAATCTGCATCGTTACATGCTCATTGGCCGCGCAATACTCCCGATTGATGATGTGATAGCCGGTGGGCCGGGGTTTCAGAATGAACAGCCCCTGCTCCCGTTCACGGGCATACCGCAACGTATCAAACTCGTCCATGACAACCGAGAATTTGGGCTGTGCCCCCGAGAGCGATATGCGTCCCACATTTCTGATGGCGTCAAGGGCTTCCGGCGAATCCGCATCCGGGCTGTGCCCCGCAAAGATATGTGATACCTCCCGACCGTCGAACAGCGCCTTCCGTGCCGCAGGCGAGTAGGTGTCATATCCCTTTTGCAGGGTTGACGGGCAGACGTTCAGTTTTTTCATGGCTCAATTGGTTTTACGGTAATGGCGCCTACGGTGTCGAACTGGCAGGTGGCCAGCAGGATGCCGAAATCGTCCTCGGCATCTATGTGGAGCAGTTGGGACTGGATCTGCCGATTCTCTCCTTCGGAGAGCATGTTTGCAAATACGGGAAAGAGTACGTTCGAACGGTAGGGCTCGGCCTGGAGCGGAAGCGTCAGACTGACGGGTCCGCTCTTTTCGTTGAGCAGATAGGCCTTGTCGTAGGTGAAACAAAACGTGCGATTGTCCTCTTCGGTCAAAACTCCGGCTTTTATTCCGTGCAGGTAAACTTCACACCGTCTCATGGTTCAAATCCTTTAATTGAGCAACCAGTTGCAACCCGAGCACGTTGCATATTGCGAGCAGGGAGGTCATCCGCGGATTGCCCGCCCCCCGTTCCACGGCAACGACCGTATTGATGCTTACTCCGGCCAGATCGGCCAACTCCTGTTGCTTGATCTTCAACAGGTGCCGGCGCTCTTTGATTTGTTTGCCCAATACGTTCATATTCGTATTATATTGTGATTTTATGCAAAAATAATATTTTATATTGGTAAAAACAATTTATATTCACACTATATTGTGAATATGGTGCTTTTTGTTATGGATCCTGGTAAGATATGTATGCAAATCGCAATATATTGAGATTTTGGAGATGGAAGGCGATGGGTGATTCTTGTTTTTGATGTTGTGTGATCTCGTTTTGTTTATATTTGTCTGTCGGTATCGGCGAATTATGGAATGGGTTAAGTCTATGAAAAAGGGGTGCATATCAAAATATCGGTTGGGATCTGCGACTTCGGATCGGCCAAAACAGTATGACATGGAACAAGATTACCGGTTGGCAGTCTTGTCGGCACCCATTCGGACAGGAGAAACAAGTGGCGCGGCATTCGGATTCGATCCCCTCCGGCATTTACTGCGGCTGAAAGAGCAACGATTGAGGTAACTATGCCGATAGTTTATTTATTTAGAGATCTCCAGAAATCTGTAATTCTGTAAATCTCTATATCTAGGATTGAATATTTATCCAATTCCGGGGTGATATGGGAGGTTGTTTCGACAGGTCGGTAGAGGAGGATAAATTTAGCCGCTTATTCTTTTCTCATTCTGATGAGATGAGCAAGGTGTTATATATCTCTTTGTATAATTTGTTTTGTGGAAAAACAGTATTCTGAATAGAGTGATTCACTATCCTCGATGGCAAATGCCTCATCGTGGGACGGAACGAGAAGAATGGAGGCTGCCATCAGTCGTTCGTCGTCGAGAATGAAGACCTCGTGCGTGCGAATGTCTTCGACGAACTCAAAGTGAAATAGTCATGAAGCGGGTTTTAATCATTCTTATAGCGTCGCTCGTCCTCTGTGTGGGGCGGGCTGACGCGCAACGATGCCTTCCCAAGATGCAGGGCATTGAGCTGAAGGCGGGCATGACCGATGGATTCTACTCGCACGCGAGCCGTGCTGAAACCGGGTATTATTTCGGAGCTGCGCTCTCGACCTATACCAAAGGTGGCAACAAGTGGGTGTTTGGCGGCGAATACCTGCAACGATACAGCCCCTATAAGGAGAATCGCATACCGACGGCACAATTCACGGCGGAGGGTGGGTTCTATTACAACTTCCTCTCCGATGCGCGAAAGATCTTCTTTGTCTATATCGGCGGTTATACACTTGCCGGATATGAAACGGTAAATTGGGGCGACAAGGTGCTGTTCGATAGTTCGCGTCTTACGGGCAAGGATGCCTTCATCTATGGCGGGGCGGTGTCGCTCGAAGTGGAAGCCTATCTTGCCGACCGAATTGCCCTCTTGATGAACTTTCGTGAACGATGCTTGTGGGGTGGCTCTACGGGGCATTTCCGCACGCAATATTAAATTCATCATTAACTGACCGTATGACAATAGATGAGATACGGCAGTTGCCTTTGGAAATCATTCTGCAACGGTTGGGGTACAATCCGATTATACAGAAACGAAACGATTTGTGGTACAACGCTCCCTACCGCGAGGAAAGGTCTCCTTCGTTCAAAGTCAATACGGACAGAAACGTGTGGTTCGATTTCGGGCTGGGACGCGGCGGCGACATCTTCACCCTTGCCGGAGAACTTGCAGGCAGCTCGGATTTTCTCACGCAGGCGAAATATATCTCTGATGTGGTGGGCGGGAATTTGGTGCCGCGACCTGCTCCCCGACCTGCAAAGGAGCGGGTTTCCGAACCCGCATTTCAGGCGGTCGAGCAAAGAACACTGGATTACAGCGTGCTGAGAGGCTATCTCTCGGAGCGGGGAATCCCCTCCGAATAGCCACTCGCCATTGTCGGCAGGTCTGCTATCGCGTACACGGAAAGCCCTATTTCGCCATCGGGTTTCAGAACGTGTCAGGAGGCTGGGAGCTGCGCAGCAGACTGTTTAAGGGGTGCATACCGCCGAAGGATATTTCCCTCGAGTCGCGGCAGGGGACGCCGACGGATACTTGCGACGTGTTCGAGGGGTTCTTCGATTTTCTTTCAGCCGATACGCTCGGACTGACAGGAGGAAACGATGCGCTGGTGCTTAATTCGGTCGGCAATCTGGACAAGTCGTTCCGCTATCTGGACGGCTACAAGGCCATCAACTGCTATCTGGACAATGACGATGCCGGACGGAAGACATTCGAATCTCTGCGTAACCGATATGCGGATAGAACCATAGATTGTTCGAGAGCTTATGCCAACAGCAAAGACCTGAACGAACATCTGCAAACAAAATTGAGTGAAAAAGTAACGAACAACAAAACATTATAATTTAGATTATGAGTAAACGTATCAGTATGATTAAGATTGGGTATTTCTTTTTTCATCGGGATAGCGGCCTGCCTGCTTTCCTCCTGCAACGACGGGCTGGATATTCAACAGGCATATCCGTTCACGGTAGAAACGATGTCCGTACAGACGAAAATCGTAAAGGGCGAGACCGCCGAAATTCGCTGCGAGCTTAAACGCGAGGGGCGCTATGACGGGGCGCGGTACACGATCCGCTACTTTCAGCCAGGCGGCAAAAGGGACGCTCCGCATGGACAATGGTACGGTGTTACTGCCCAATGACCGCAATCCGCTCGAATGCGAAGTGTTCCGTCTTTACTATACCTCCGCCTCGACCGACCAGCAAACCATCGACATCTACGTCGAGGACAATTTCGAGCAGGTTGTACAACTGACCTTCGATTTCAATAACGAGAACGAAGAGAAAGAATAAAATAAGAAAAACGCTCCATCAGGAGCGTTTTTCTTATTCAACATCGAAATTAGAAGGCAAATATTCAACCGGCCCAGAACTTATAATTCTAACAGGGTCGTAATTATAACTTTCCTTACAATGATTGTTTACCGGAGGTTGTGCTTTATAGATACATGCAGCTTCTGCCATATCTAAATTCCGTTTCTCAACCGAGCATACGGAATAATATAGCTTTTCACCTCTACTTAGCTTCTGCTTCCAATCTTCATAATGTTCATGATTAGTGCTAACACGATCACGAATGTTTTCCGCTTGCCCAATGTATAGCAATTCATTAATGTAGCACTCACCTTTTTCAGCGGGAGTCCCCTTATACACAAAGTATAACCCAGAATAATCCGGTAAAGTAACTCCTTCTGGATAAAATCCATCAAAATCTAATGAAATTGTTTTTCGAATCTTCATAATATTAAATTTAGTTTATAGTTATAAATTTGCAAACACAAAAATTGTTCCGTCTGGCAACATATGATAGAAATGCAGATAATGACAGGTAGTTCTGTCATTATGGCAGACTTTGTGGGTCGCAGAGACTGCTTTTACCCTTATGATTTGTAATCAGCATATTGCGCACTAACCACTCCCTTACATGGGCCATATTGTATTCGGAGGTAATGACCGCCGTGTGTTCACCCGTTTGCGTAAAGCGTGTGCGTTCGTAGCCGTCTATCCACTCTTTGAGCGAGGCCACGCCCCACGCTTCCGCGTCGTCGAAATAGTTGTCCAATGCACGGATTGGCTCTGCAAAGGTTACTATCAATGTCCGGTAATTTGCTGTGTTCTCTTTCATCGTTCGTCTATTTATTGTTTCTATTATTCAACCATATATCCCGTTTTGCTCGGCACTCCTCCAATGTCGGGGCGACGCAGAAGAACAATTCACCGTCCGTGTCGCGGTAGTCGTATTGACAACGTTTTTTTCTGCGTGGGGAAAGAGTGAGGGTAAAATACTTGTGGCGTTCCTCTGCGGTCAGGCAAACCGCCCCCCCCCGTTTACAGTCATTTTATTTTTCATTGTTGTAATTTTTTGGGGTTAAAACTCTGCTTTCATTAGTCTGCGCTCGAAATACTTTGTCCGATCGCAGGCCTTACGTTGATGCACTCACAGATGATGCACTCCGAAACCGTACATGAAATAGTCGTCTAGTAATACTTGTGTTTTCAGTTTCTCGATGTCTTTGCGCAGGCTGTTCTCGTTGTCGGCGAAAAGAATCGTGTTCACCAGACGTAAATAAATCTCTGTTGCTTCGTCGCAATAAGGACAAAAAAATGTTTCAATCGTTACTTTCATAATTCTATGTAATTAAAGTGTTAATAACCAAAATTCAGATGACGCACACGAGGAAAATGCCGAACAGAACAATGTACCATATCGTTTGCAATACGCTGCATACAAGGCTTTCGACCACTCCAACGGCAAAGTAGATCACCCACAGAACGAGGGTGCAAGGAATGGCGAAAAGGGTACGTATGGCTGTTTTGACAAACGTAACAGGTTTTATGATTTTTGTTTTTTGATGCGGATTTGAGAGTGGAGGGTGTGAGTTTCTTATCCTAATCTGCCGCTCATTTGTCCGACTTTTTTAATGCGTCTTTCGGTCGTATCGGTCGTTTCGTTTCAGAGGCTTGTCGGTGTAGAGTTTAGGATGTACAAGGTTTTTGAGGACAAATACCTCATGGACGCAGGGCACAGGGACGATTTTTCGCAAAACCACAAGGCTCGACCTTGTACGTCCGTCAAAACCTCGTAAACATCTTTGTCCCTCAACGGAAGGACTGTAGAGGCGATGGAAAGACTGCGAAAATGGAGGTAAACGAATTCTTAAGCAGACTCGCGAAAGTAAGAATAGTGCTTGCTCTATTTGCAATATAAGCAAAGGAGCCATCATCAGAAAAATAAGAACTCTTCATTTCTTGCGAAGCGAAGAATTGTAGACGTTATATTGTCTGATAGATAAAATGTGCCTTTACATTTTACTTATTTCCCATTTTTCAATAGCTATTAGAATAATATAGCTATCTTTGTATTAAATTAGTTGGGCCATATATAGTTGCGTATGAAAATAGATTATTCAAGTTGGAGCACTCGCTTATTGTCAATTGACAATTTGAAGTTAGACGTTAAGAATCCTCGCTTTTCCTATCAGTCTACAAAAGAGATGAATCAAACAGAGATAGTAAAATATCTTATTGAGAATCATGCGGTATATGAATTAGCGAAAGCTATTGCGATAAATGGGTATCTATTAAACGAAGAACCTATTGTTTGCAAAGAGGGGGATTCTTATGTTGTATTAGAAGGAAATCGCCGAGTTGCAGCTTGTAAGATCTTATTAAACCCATATAAGTTTCTTTCTCCACAACGAGCGAAGGAGTTGTCAAAATATGATCCAATCGACGATAAATTAAGATGCAATATTGCACCTACTAGAAGGGATGCCGATACGCTCATTTATAACAAACACACTGGTATTCCGTTACAGAAATGGGATAAAGTTAGTCAAGATGCTTTTTTAGCTAATTTATTGCAAAGTGAGAATCTGTCAGCCGAGCAGGTTGCATACAAATTGAGTGTTCCGGCATCTGAAATAAGAAAGGCTCTTCGTCGCCATTCTATTCATCAATATAGTATTAAGTTGTTTCAGTCTGATCCCTATGAGTTAGAACAAATACGAGAACAAAGTTTTCCAATTACAAACTTTGAACGTTTTTATGATGATGAGCGAGGACTAAATTTCCTTGGACTCACTTTTGGGAGTAATGGCGAAATTCAAAAACGATTACCCGATGACGAATTTAATCGACGATTCAAATTTATTGTCAATCAGATTCTTTCTCAAGACTTGACTTCTCGTACATTTAACAACGAGGAAGACAAAAAGGAGTACTTCTCTACTATCCAAAATTATGATAAAGACAAATTTGATTTAGATATTGAACCGTCGCAAACACCGCAAGCAACTCAAACTGGAGATGTATCAGATAGCACATCGCCTGAAACAAGCGGATCCGGAGAAGAGGAACCGTCTGTGAAAACTAAACGTACTCGTAAAAAGTCCGGTCTTTTTGCTGATTATAATTGGGGCGATACCGGTGTGAATAAGTTAGACGCTCTTTTTAATAGTCTGAAAGAATTAGCGTACAAAAGACATGTGGACATGGCTGGTATTGCATTGCGATGTTATGTGGATATGTTGGTATATGAGTTCTTGCGAGCAAAAAAATGTATTGGCGAAATTAATAAAGAAGACGCAGCGGAAGCTGTAATTCATAATGATAAAAAATATAATGAACTAAAGCAATATATCAAAACATCTTATGCTTTGAGCGATGAAGAAATTAACGATGAGGAATTAAGACGTTTAACCAGATTCATGGTAACTGACAAGAGCAACAAGATTCCAGAGTTGGGAAATATGATTACATATATTATCCGTCATCCGGAATTACTAGAGAATAATACTCGATTAGTCCAAGTTTTGGAGAAATTCAAAAAAAGTAATACTCATTTTATTGATTTGACAGCATGTAATATGTTCGTTCATAATCAGTATTTTTCTCCGAGTGTAGCAACTCTTGAAACAAGCGTTAATGTCTTAGCTCCGGTTTTAGACATGATGTACACTGCCATAAAGAATGAAAAATAACAATTATAGTCCATTAAGGTATCCGGGAGGTAAACGCCGTTTGGTAGATTTTATTAAATCTATCATAGACCAAAACGACCTAAAAGGAGGTACCTATATTGAGCCTTTTTCAGGTGGTGCCGCCATTGCTTTAGCTTTAGCGATAGACGGATACATGGAACGTGTTGTTATTAACGATTATGACCGATCCGTGTATGCTTTTTGGTATAGCATACTACATCATACAGATTCATTCATTAATAAAATCCGTAATACGCCATTATCCATTGAAGAATGGTATACGCAAAGGACAATTCAACAAAATAAACACAATGCAGATTTGTTCGAATTAGGTTTTTCTACTTTTTTTCTGAACCGTACTAATCGTTCCGGAGTCTTAAAAGCAGGTGTAATCGGAGGACTTAATCAAACGGGGCCTTACAAAATTGATGCACGTTACAATAAAGAGCAATTGATTGAACGTATTCAACTCATTGCTCAATATAAAGATAAATTCATATTACATAATGATGATGCAATAAATTTATTGCGCCGTTATCGCAACATTGCTCGCAAAAATTTGATCTATTTAGATCCTCCTTATTATGTAAAAGGACGAGAATTATATGTCAACTTTTTCAAAGATGTAGATCATATTGCTTTATCACAAGCCGTACAACAAAGAGATAATTTGAATTGGGTTATTACTTACGATAATCATTCTTTTATTCATAACTTATATGCAAATGCAAAATCTTTATCATATGCTTTATCGTATAGTGCAGGAGCAAATAAACAAGGAACAGAATTACTTTTTTGTAAACAAGATATAATTATTCCCGAACATCTTTTGCCAACTTTGGAGTAAATCCATTGAGAATTTACATATATCAAATAGAATATCTATTTTTGCTTTGTAGTGATGAAGTGTAGCGCTTGAATGACAATAGATGACTATAGCCGCTAATGCTCCATAATCGTTACAAATGTATTTGCTGAAATAGTTATTTCATTGATAATATGTGGTTTGATAGATGCGGGTTCATACTCGTTCTCTCTTCTTCTTTTTCATGAAGCGCGTTAGTTTGCTCATTCTCTTGGAAGCCCGGTTGCTCTTATACACCTTTACACAACTTGTTTAATTCTGCGATTTCTTTTGCTAATAACGTATTTCGTGATTTATGCGTCAACTCAAAATTAACTTGTGATAATTTCATCATAATAGAAGTAGGTGGCATGAAATTTATTTCACTATTATTGAACATTCTAAGGAATGAATTTATTGAACTAACAGCCAGGTAGGCCGTAGAATAGGAGTCCTCATTTTTTTCACTTATGGCAAGGTCTAATGCATAGTTAATGGCATTGGATAAATGATTGTTTCTGCTGTTTATGAGTCTGTTTATATCTAATTTTATAGAATGTTCCTGGATATTGTTGAAATAAGAATTAATATCGTTATTGGAAGGGAATCGTTTATTTATTTCCATTAATCTCAGTTCGAATCCTTTTTGGGATATTTGAGATTGATCATTTCTAGCTAGCATCAATTCTTGAGATGAAAGCTGATAGTATGTATTTATCATTGTTGTTCTCCTGTTAACATGGTGTATTAATTTCCAGAGGTTGTTTGAGATTTCAAATGATCAAGAATATTATTTAATTCTTCTATCAGCCTTTTGAATTCACCTCGCTGATTATCAAATTCTTGTTCTTTCTTTCTCCGTAAATCTTCCATTTGGATCTCAAAATTCCGAAGAATTTCACCCCCTCTTTGGTTAAACAGTTCTTGTGCTTGATTTAGATTTTGTATAGATTCATTATATCTCTGCTCTATATTTTCTTTTGTTCTTTCAAATTCAGCATTAGAGTTCATCATGCTTCGTTGTTGCTGGAATATGAATCTTCTAATTTTGATTTTGATATCCTCTAAAAGGTTATTTCCATTTGTGTTTAGATCTTCAATGGTTTTCTCCCCTTGTGTTTTTAATTGTCGTATTTCTTTTACGCCATCGTTGCCTTGTTGGATCAACTCATCCATTTTGAATATAGAATAGAAACTGAATACCAGAAATATAATTGTCAGAACCGCAGCCCACATCGTGATATTACTATATTCATGTTCTATCTTATTCAGGTGTAAATCTATCATTGTTTTGGTCTGACCATTGAGAAGCTCTCGCTCCGTATTCAATCGTAATGAATCTCTTAATAATCGTTCATCATATTTCTGATGTATTGACACCACTTCGTCAAAATGGGTCTTAATAATCATACAGAGTTTATCCGACTGAGCTCTGGTTAAACTGCGAGTATTCGCCAAAGTAACTTTAATCATAGAGTCTGCCAAAGTTTTGGCAGTTGCATTTTGAATGCCGTCAACTATATTCCTATTATATGTGACCAGATTTAAATATAAGCTATCTGCCTTTTGAATATGTTCAACATAAAGCTCTTTTATTTGATTTTGTGATTGTTCGAATTTGTGTTGTGAACATATCAAAAAGCAAATAAATAAAACAATAAATATGAGTAAAACGACAAGAAATACTACACCATACTTAGTGTGCATGGCTTTGTAGTATATTTTCATATCTCTAAAGTGTGCCATAATTTTATTCTTCCAGTTTGAGTTTCGGGAGCGAGCGGACGATCTTCATCGTTTCGAGCGAGACGGTGATGATGCGCAGCAGCAGGTTGTAAATGTATTTCGGGTCATCGTGCTCCCGGCACCAGTCGTTCGGATTGTTCTCAATCCGGCTCGCCGGGTCCGTCTTCACCGCATAGCGCTCCATCACCCACTCGATCGCCGACTTGCCGTTCACCACGTAGTCGTAGGCCTCCAGCGGAATGTTCTCAATCGTGATGCCCGCATTGTAATGGATTATGCGCTTGTCGGCCGTCTTGCTGTCCAGCTTGCCGAAGCGCATCTTATCATCTATGAGGTAGCTGATTTCGTCGCCGCGGTTGGTCAGCGGCGCGTAAAGGGTGCGGCATCCGGCGTAGGGCTCCACACGCTCGTATCCGAGGTGGAGTTCGGCCAGGCTGCGGCCGGCACGGCTGAAGGCCCAGAAGTCGTCGGGCGACTCGACCAGCGGCAGTCGGGGCAGCGACTTCTTGAGGTCGGCGGCGAAGGTCGTGCGGTAGTCCGGGGCGTGGAGGATGCCGTAGACATAATAGAAGATGTCCTCCTTGGTTACGCGGCTTCCGTACTGCTTGCGGGCCGTGGAGAGGATCCAGTCGGTCACGCCGTCGCGGCGGACGTAGCGGTCCATCTCGCTCTGCGGGGCCGAGAAGAGGTCGGCAATATCCGCCGTGCTGTCATCATACCAATAGAGCGGGAAACATTGCCCGTTGAATTGCAACTGTACGTCAGGAATACAGTCTGTTATGAGTGCAGAAAAATCCTTGCTGGCTCCAAGTCCCGAGACGCAAATCACCAGATTCCGATGGCTCGACGTCGGGAAAAGTCTGGGAATTTGATATGGACGATGAATAAAAAATGTGTCGAAGTAGAAATATGTCTTACAAAATGGTCTATATATAGCGTGTCTTAAATGATTTTTGTTAAATGACGCAGTTTGCCCATTTTTTAGTTTGGGTAATAGGCTGCTGGTCCATTTGATGAAGGTTTCATCGTATGACAACAGGCTTTCATCGTGGTGAAGCTTAAATTCACTAACTTGATGGTTGTAATTTTTTACCATCAGAGAACATACGTCATAGAGCCTCGATGAAGAATAATTATATACCCATGGATCTCGGTTGGTTTGAGCACCACATGAGTAGTAGGGCACAAAGAATGTCTTTTTGTTTTTCTTGTCGTCCTTGTCTCCAAGCGGAGTAAAGAGTTTGAATTGTTCGCTGCGTTTGTTGAACCAGTCGCCGTGTTGGTCTGGGGCGATGGAGACCCATTGCATCAGCGGGTTGCTGATGTCGCCCATATTGCGGATGATACGGAGTTTCTCCTCGCGCGAAAGGTAGTCGCCGATGTCGTGGTAATAGATGCGGGCCGCCTCGTCGGATGCCTTCGGTTTCTTGACCAGAATCGTAATGGCAATCGGGGTGCGGGAGCCCGAACCGAAGATTTTGCCGCCCTCCTTGCGCGACAATTCTCCGCTGGTGCGCTGATTGCCGCGCAGATTGAAGACATAGATGGCTGAAAATTCGCGTGCGAGGCATTTGCGCATGCCGTTTTGCGCATTGCCATCGAGCCAGTTACCGTTGGTGACAAAGCCGATGATGCCGCCCTCCTTTTTGTCGAGCCGGTCCGAAGCCCAGCGGAAAGCCTTGATATAGCTGTCGTAAAGCGAGTTCTTGTTGTTGGCGTCGGTTTCGGCCGCATAGGTGCGTTCAATCTGGCTGTCGAGCGCCGGGTATTTCTGGTTCTGCGCATTGTCGTTGGCCGACTTCTGCCCCACGGAATAGGGCGGGTTGCCGACAATGACGGTGATGCGCCGTTTCTTCTGCTCGATGACGCGCCGCGAGTTGGTCGGGAACTGCTCGGAATAGAGGTTTTCGTCCGAAGCCGCCTCGCCCAGCTGGAAGGTGTCGGTCAGACAGATGCCGCCGAAGGGACGGTACTCCGTATCGGGGCCCATCAGGTCGTGGAAGACATTCTCGATGTTGACCGAGGCGATGTAGTAGGCCATCAGCACGATTTCGTTGGCATGGATTTCCCGGCCGTATTTGCGCTCCAGGGCCTCGCGCGAGATAAGCCCGCTCTGGAGCAGGCGCGTGATGAAGGTGCCCGTCCCGGTGAAGGGGTCGAGGATGTGGACGTTCTCGTCGGAGAGCGACCGTCCGAACTCCCGCTGGAGGATGTACCCCACCGAGCGGATGATGAAGTCGACCACCTCGACCGGCGTGTAGACGATGCCCAGTTTCTCGACCGTGCGGGGCGAGGCCACCTTGAAGAACTTGTCGTACAGCTCGACGATGATGCGTTGGCGGCCTTCGGCCTCGTGGATATTGCCGACCGTGTCGCGGACATAGTCGTAGAACTTCTGGAGTTTCTGGTGCTCCTCCTCGGTTTTGGTCTCGTCGTCGAGCAGGTCGAGCATCTTCTGCATCGAGCGCGAGATGGGGTTGCTGGCGGCAAACTGGTAGTTCTCGAAGAGGGCCTCGAACACCGGGCGCGAGATAATGTGCTGCGAGAGCATCTCGATGGCGTCCTGCTCCGAAAGTCCGGGGTTGATGTTGCGGTGCAGCCCCCGCATGAGCTGGTCGAAGGCCCGGCGGTGTTTGCCGTTGTCGGCGATGAGGGCCTTGATGCGCTCGATGTGCTGTTCGGCAATCTGGGCGATGTCCTTGGCCCAGAGTTCCCAGTAGCGTTTGGTGCCGACCTTGGTCACCAGTTTGGCATAGAAGACGTTTTGCAGGTCGTTGAAGCTCATCGAGAGCTGGGTGGCGAGCTGCTCGGCAGCGCTCGCGGCGCGAGGCTTGCTGTCGCCGTCGCTGTGCTGGTCTTCGTCCTTGCGCGAGGCGCCGACTCCGCCGAAGAGGATGTTTTTGGGCTTCTTTTTCGACAGTTCGATTTTGTTGACCTCGGCATTGAAACGGTCGTCGTGGGCCCGCAAGGCGTTCAGCACGGTCCAGACCACCTTGAAGTTGGGGTGGTTTTCGAGCACCTTGTCGCCCTCGGCATCGGCCGGAACCACGACCGGAATGATGATATATCCGTATTTCTTGCCCTCGCTGCGGCGCATGACGCGACCGACCGACTGCACGACATCGACCTGCGAGTTCTTCGGCGAAATGAAGACCACGGCGTCGAGCGACGGGACATCGACACCCTCCGAGAGGCAGCGGGCGTTGGTCAGCATACGGCATTCGCGTTCGTTTTCGGGCTGCTCCTTGAGCCACATCAGCTCCTCGTCGCGTTTGGTGGCCGACATCGTTCCATCAACATGATGGGCAACGACATCGACCATCGTGGCGCGGTCCTCCTCGCGGATGTCCTCCATGTAGAGGTCCTTGTAGTCGGTGAAGGCGTTGGCGATTGCCCTGGATGCCTTGATGCTCGAACAGAAGGCCACGGCACGGCGCATCGGCAGCGGGTCGGAACCCTTGACGAACTCCTCGTCGGCGCCGAGCACCTTTTTCGAGAGGGCATTGATGCAGCCGATGAGTTTCGAGGGGTCATCCGCGTCGATGGTTCCGTCCTCGCGGGTCAGGGCCTTTTGCAACGTGGGGGTAATGTCCTTTTCGCCCACGGCGAGGATGAGGACCTTGTAGTCGGAGAGCAGTTCTTGTTTGACAGCCTCGCCGAAGCCGATGCGGTAGATCTCGTCGCCGTACATCGAGCGGTCGTCCATCGAGCAGAGGACGGCGGAGTTCTCCTCGGCGCGTTTCTTCGTCTCGTCGGTATAGAGGCGCGGCGTGGCGGTCATGTAGATGCGGCGCACGGCGCGCAGGAAGTCGTTGTTGTGGACCCGGACAAAGGCGCTCTCGGTCTCATCCTTGAGCGTAACGCCCGTGGTGCGGTGCGCCTCGTCGCAGATGATGAGGTCGAACGTGCCGAAGGCGTCGCCGGTCTCCTTGAGCAGCTGCTGCTGGGCCCGCGAAATGACTTCGATGGACTGGTAGGTCGAGAAGACGACGGTCAGCCCCTCGGCATTGTGCCGGCGGGCGTGTTGCAGCTGTTTGACGATGGAGGGGACGTCGGTCGAGGCCGGAAGTGCCAGGTCGACGACACTCGTCGTGTCGTTGTCGTTCTTTTCGGTCTGTTTCGAGACCTGCGGGTCGGAGCAGATGCAGACGGCCATCATCGGCTCCAGAGCCTGTTGCAGCCACGACCGCAGGGTTTGTCCCAGCAGGGCAATCGAGGGTACGAGGAACAGCACCAGACCGCGGCCTCCGGTTTCGTTCTCGGCAATTCGCAGCGAGGTGAAGGTTTTGCCCGTGCCGCAGGCCATGATGAGCTTGCCGCGCGTATGGGCGGGCTGGCCGGTGGCTTCGTCAATCTTGAAATAGGCGTGGGTCTGGTCGATGGCCTCTTGTTGGTGCTCCCGTATGGCAAAGGGTTTGGCTCGCGAGGCCATGCCGAAGATGCCCTGTTCGAGGCTGTTCCAGTCGACATCGTCGTTTTCGAGGTCGATAAGGTTCAGACGGGTTACCGGCGGATTCTGATTGCGGATGGTCTGCTCGGCCATGGAGTTCCATTTGTTCGTCGTCGAGATCCACAGTCGCTGCACGAATCCCGTCATGCCGGATTCGGTCTCGAAGCGTTTGCCCGAGGTTGAGAGGAATGTATCCACGTCGGGCTTGTTGATGAAGGCATTCGCCGCGTAGCATTTGCACTGGATGGCCCAATATTCGCCCTCGACGGTGCGGGCCACAAGGTCGATGCCGGTGTCCTTGCCGCCGAACTGGTCGTGGAAGGGAAACTCCGTCCAGAGCCACACCTCCTCGAAGAGGTTGGCATACAAGGTCGTGGTTTTCAGATAGGCCTGCATGAGGCGTTCGAAACGGTATCCTTTGTCGCGTTCGGAAAAGGCGTCCTGGCGGAATTTATTCAGAATTTGGGCGAATGTGCTCATCGGGAAAACTTATATATACTCTAACAAAAGTAATCATTTCACCTCAATAAAAACAGAATCGAGGGGATTTATTCGCCCCCTCGATTGTTGGTAGTACTTTGATTGGATTGTATATTGGAGAAATCGTATTTAATTTAACGTCGTCGCCCGCGACGTCTGCGCAACTGTTCCTGCTGGGCTTGTTCCGCCTCGTCGGGATCAAAGCTCAGCCGCAGCAGGTCGTCCAACAGATAGCTGAACGAGGGTGTCAGGGTCGGAGCCGATTGGCGTTCGGGGGCATGCGCCTGTCGGCTGTTCCGTTCCAGCGCGGTGTCGATTTTCGAATAGCTGAACTGCCGGTCGATCTTCGAACCGTTGAACGGGTAGCCGTTTTTTGCAAACACGACTCCCTGCACGTCGGAAGTGCCTCCGCGCATCCGGAACTCCGTAGTGACACCTTCGCGGCGCAAGGCCGTCATTAGCTCCTCCCAGTTGCGGCAGCGGGGGACGGCATCGCACAGGGCATGGTAGATTTCGTATTTCGTCTTGTCCGGTTCGCGCAGCCGGTACTCCTTGACCTGTTCCTTGCCCGATGCAAAGTAGAGTCCGTAGCGGACGGTCAGTTGCTTGCAGAGCCGCTCCGAACGGTAGCGGTCGTTGCGGTCGGAGATCGTCCGTCCGTCGTTGCCCACGCGGTTGAAGAGAATATGCAGATGGGGATGTTCCCGGTCGCGGTGGCGGACGATGATAAGTTGTGTATCCTTGATTCCCATCCGGTCCAGATATTCCACTGCAATGGAGAGCAACAGTCGGTTGTCCAACCGGGCGGCATCCCGAGGCGAAAAGGAGAGTACGACGTGTCCCACGGGTTTCGAAACCCTGGGGTTTTGCGCAGCCTGCCGTTCGAATCCGCGGATGATGGAGGGCGTGTCCTTGAACAGAACGCCCATCCCGGCCAGGCAATCGGCGCCCTTCCCGGGACCGAAAATGTATTGGACGGCTCCGCTGAAGGAGCCGCCTTTCGAGAGTTTTGCAATCATGACAGTTTGTCGATTCGGGTGAGCAGCGCATCAATTCGATCGACCAACGCCGCCAAAGTGGCGGTATCGCGTCCGTAGCCGGCTACATGCGCCATGCGGGCGAGTTGGTTGAGGTTGTTCGCCATGCCGGTGAGCTGCCGCAGCAGGGTGAGCATCTCGGGAGTCATCCGGGCGCGGACGATGCTCCGGGCAAGGGCGCGCCGGGCGTATTCGGCACACACGAGACCGGCGACCCGTGCCTTGCGGCACAGGGCGTCGTAATCGGTCTCGGTCAGGCAGACGACCAGCCTTCGTTTGAGTCGTTCCGTTTCGGGTTTGGGCGGGCGGCCGCCTCGCGGGCGGTTCGGATTCTTCGGACTTTTCATCTGTGTAATGTATCATAGACCAGCGGGATGGATTCGGGAGGTTTCGGGTGTCTCGAAACATAAACTTGCTTTTATTACAACCCGGAATCTCCCTCCGCGGCTGCCGAAGCCAGTTTTTCGCCGAAAGCCTCCATTTCTCGGCCGATCACCGTCTCGGAAAATTTGGCGTAATGGCGGGTCATGTTGGTGTTCGAGTGTCCGAGGATCTTGGCCAGCACGTCGATCGGCATTCCGTATTCGACCGCCATGCAGGCAAACGTATGGCGGGCGCAATGCGTGGTCAGCACCTTGTCGATGCCGCAGACGATGGCGATCTCCTTCATAAAGGCATTCATCTTCTGGTTGCTCGGCAGGGGCAGCACCCGTCCGCGGGCTTGGCAGACTGCGTCGTGCTCGTAGCGGCGGAGGATCTCCAATGCCATCGGGAGCAGGGGAATGCGGCTCATCACGGCGGTCTTTTCGCGCGGCTTGTGGATCCACCAGCGTCCTTCGTCGTCGCGCGAGATGTGTTCGCGCCGCAGGTGGTCGGCATCGGCGAAAGCCAGCCCCGTGTAGCAGCAGAAGACAAAGACGTCGCGGATACGGGCCAGCCGGTGGTCGAGTTGCTTGCGGGTCAGGATTTCCAGTTCACGGGCCGTGAGGTGCTCTTTGGCCTGCGCCTGATCCTCCTTGAGTTTGTAGTAGCGGAAGGGATTCTTGGCAATCCATTCGTTGCGCAGGCAGTAGAGCACGAAGTTGCGAAGACAGTCCATGACAGCTACGGCGCCGTTGTGGCGGCAGCGGTGGGCCGTTTGCAGGAAGAGACTGAATCCGTCGAGAAACTCGTAGTTCATCCGCTCGACGGGAATGTCCTCCTCCGGGCCGCGCTGGGCGAGGTACTGTTTCAGATAGCGTAGCAGCCGTTCGTACTTGTCGGCCGTCCGCTGGGTGATGCGCACGCCGACCTCCGCCTGCCGCCGTTGGACGTAGTCACCCAGCCCCGCGATTAACATCATGGTGTTTTTAAGCGGGTTGATGTAACGCTGTTTGATTTGCAGGGCATTGGCTTCGAAACCTTCGGCAAGCAGCTTGCTGCGGATGTCGATGATCTTGATCCGGAAGTCGTTGATTCGGTTGTTGACCTGGATGGCCAGTTTGCTTTTTCCCATGGCCCGCTCCTTCTGTTGGTTCCACAACTCCGGATCACAGTCGCATTGGGTGTAGATTTCCTGTCGGAATCCGCTGGTTGTGATGCGTGCACTGATCGGTGCCTGCCCGTTTTTCTTGGGCCTTCCCTTTCGCATCAGGAAAAGGATTGTAAAAGACTCTTGTCTCATGGCTTTGAAAATTTTGAGGTTAACAAAACGCCGACAAGAAAAAACTATTGCGATGCAAAGTGCAGCAATTCAATGTATTATGCGCTAAAGCGGGAGCAATGGCCCGGGAAAGCCTTATTTTGGAGACCTTGTTCCCTAATGCCCACCAGAAATCGGGAGCAAGGATGCTTTTGACAGCATCTTTCGTTATAAAAGAGTCTGTTCGATAATTTGTTGATATACAACTGTTTTGCACTATTCTGCATCCGGGCTTCCACAAAAAAAGGAGCCCCGAAAAAGGCTCCTTTGTGCGGATAAAGGGACTCGAACCCCCACGCCGTAAGGCATCAGATCCTAAGTCTGACGTGGCTACCAATTACACCACAGCCGCTTGAAATCGGTTACAAAAGTAATGCTTTTTTCTGTAAAAACAAATTTTTCCGCCAAATTTGCTTCCAATTATTGGTCTTTGTCGATAATTCCTTGCAAATACAGAATAGCACTTTCTATAATCGTATCCACACCTCGTGCTAAATCGTTTTCTGTTATCTCTACCTGTATGTCCGGATCGATTCCGAATTCCGTCAGTTTCTTATCGGGATCAAGCATCGGACAGGCTGAGAAACGTACCTGCCAGCCGTTCGGAAGTTCAGAATTAAACGGTAATCCGCTTCCGCCACCCGTTTTGTCGCCCATAATGGTCACTTGCGGAAAGATCCGCATGGTTTGTACGAAATCATTGGCGGCACTATAACAGTAACGGTTGGTCAATACAACTACCGGACGCAGCCAACAAATATAAGAAGTTGGTTCCAAATAAACAGGATAAGGCTCGGAAAAATCCTGATGTCCTTTGCCTGTTTTATGTTGGATATAGCCTTTTAAGACTTGTTCCTCGGTAAATCGAGAGGCAAACCGGTCTGAATAGGTCAGTACTCCGCCTCCATTGTCGCGTACGTCAATGATCAAAGCCTGGCAGTCTTTGAAGTGATAGAGTACATAATCAAGGTTCGTCTCGCCGATACCACTTGAGAAACTGGCATAGCGGATATAACCAATCTGATCATTATGCATTTTCTTATATTTCAGACCTCCGGCTATTTTATAGTCTTTTCCCAGGTAAAGCTCGTTCAGGTCATCATAAAAATTGGGCGGATAATCCTGATACCAGTCCCAATATCGTGCTACATCAAAGCTGGAATACAGATTGGTATGTCCGTCTTTCAGCTCAGCCAGCATCTCTCCCATCAGATCAAATAAGGCAAATTGGTTCATAGTATCCGTCAGTTGGGCCGAATAGCGGTCATGAACCTCATCCCAGTCCACCTGTTTGTAGTCAAAGAAGCAATAATTCTCATCCAGTATTTTCCACAAAGCCTCAAAATTTGTCCGTGGATCTACGGTATATTCGTCTGTATCCTTGCAGGCAGCAAGGAAAAGCGAAGCAAGCAAACTCAACATCAACCACCACTGTTTCATCTTCAATAAAATACGCTGTTATGTTTTGATTCCTGTTGCATTTTCCGACCGCCAAAAGATATAAATTCTCTCACAAAACCAATGACGAAGGAATGTGACCGGATATGGCTCTGAATCTGGTTAACATCCAGATAATATAAACTGTTCAGATAACCTGCCCGGAAAGTGAATTTCCCGATGGGGAAATCAATAGTCACATAATTCTTCATGGCCTGTTTGTTATGGAAAGAAGTAAACGGAACGATTCCCGATTTATTTCCACGGTCGAATATCTCGTAGTAAGATTGTCCGTAATGAGGAGAGAAAAGAATCCCGATGAAAGGTATTTCCATCTGATACCGCAAAGTGAGCGGATAATTCCGGATACGGAAGTTATAGATCGCTTGCGCCGACAGATTCAGATCGAGATCTGCTTTGGCTGAAGCCGGGTTATTGCTGGATCGGACACAGTAGATAAATCCGCCCATGGCGTGAACAGAGGCACCTGCCAGCAGTTTTAAAGCCGGAACCGGATTGAAGTGATAGTGATATCCCAACGTATAATCCAAAAAGCCGCTGAAGGCTTGTGTCGTGCCTGCTCCGTTTTGCGTACTGGCTATATCCGCATTGAAGACTTGTTGGCGTGAAATACGATGATCTGCCAGACGAGTCATTTTCATCCGTTCGTTCATTACGCGAATGCCCCAGCCGGTATAAGGAATCCGGCTTCCGGGCGTCAGATATGTATCCATCAGGTTATATCCGCCGATACCTATAAGTGTTGCCGTGTTGATAGGCTCTTGCTTCTCTCCTTCCTCTGAGAAGACTGGATTGGCAAAGAACAACAGCAACAGGCAAGTAAGGATTTTATACATCATCATCTTTAAATAACTTCATCTGTCCCATAATTTCATCCCTTACATCTTCCGGATTTTCGGGTGTTTCGGTAGTAACTGTTTCCGGTTCGGCCGTTTCTTCCGGTTCTGATTCTTTGGGAGTTTCCGGATATCGGGTTGGCTCCAGTTCGTTGATGGTCTCTACCTGATGTGTCGTGAGTCGTTTTCCTCGGGCTTTAACGCCTCGGGCAACGACAAACTCTTCGGCTTCAACAATGAGCGGTTCTCTGAAGCTGTCAATGCCGCCAAAGATAATTTCAATGCGGGGATAACATTCGTCGGTCAGCAGATATATGCTGTTCTTCGGGTTGTCACCCAATAGATTCCTTCGGTTTCCGGCTTCCAGATAGAAGCGTTTCAGATAAGGCGCTTTGTGTTCTGCCTCATAATAAGCAGCTGTCCATATTTTGGTTTGCTGGAATTTCTCAATGACAAGGATATCACTTTCGTAGTGATTGCTCAGGTCAAAGTTGGTTGTATAATATTCTCCATTGCGGCGGATCACGAGAATCTGGTCTTCGCTTTGGAACTCGCCCAATTCTTCTCCTCTTCCGTCGTAGTTCAATCGTAATACATCCCGGTCAAACCAAACCATGCGTCCGCCTAAAGTCGAACTTCCCCGTTGCTTTAATACCACTTTGTGGATTTCGGCTTTCGTCAGTGTGTTTCCGATTGATCCGCGGCCTTTGATAGCAATCGTACTGAAGTCCTTTTCGAACATCAGCAGTTTCTGGCGCAACTTCGGTTTCAAGATTACTTTTACCGTTTCGGCTTCTCCGTTAGTATTGGCACTGAAATACAAGATACGCGAGCCTTCTGTTCCTTTGGTCAGGTTGTATTCCCGGTCGCGTGTAATACCTCCGATGGCAAAGCGTTTGATGAAGTTAGAACCCATCTTGCCGTCACGGTAAATCACGTTGTAGATTGTCCGGCTATCGTTGCGGTTGAATACGCTCAGATAGATAATATCCTTTCCGACAAACATCTTTTCTGATACCTTGACAATCTTATAAATACCGGAACGGTAGAAAATGATAATATCATCGATGTCTGAACAGTTGCATACAAATTCATCTTTCTTCAGGGAAGTACCGATAAATCCTTCTGCCCGGTTGATATATAATTTCTCATTGGCTTCGGCCACTTTAGTTGCCTGAATGGTATCGAAGTTGCGGATCTCCGTCAGACGAGGATATTGCTTGCCGTATTTTTCCTTCAGCATCTGGAACCATTGGATTGTGTAATCCACAATATGAGCCAGATGATCCTGAATGCGGGCAATGTCAGTCTGGATTTGCAGGATCTGTTCTTCGCATTTCTTCGTATTGAATTTCAGGATACGGGCCATTTTGATTTCCATCAGCTTCAATAAATCATCTCGGGTTACTTCGCGGATGAAATTGGGCTTAAATGGAGTCAGACGCATATCTACATGAGCGATTGCTTCGTCCATCGATGCAGCCTGTTCGAATTCTTTGTCCTTGTAGATGCGTTCCTCGATGAATATTTTCTCCAAAGAAGCAAAGAACAAGGTCTCTTCTAATTCTCCTTTTTCGATTTCCAGCTCTTTTTGCAGCAACGACAAGGTATTGTCGGCCGAATGCTTTAAGACATCGCTTACGGTCAGGAAATGCGGCTTGTCATCTTTGATAACACAGCAGTTGGGAGAAATACTGATCTCGCAATCGGTGAAGGCGTATAAGGCATCAATCGTCTTGTCGGACGATACGCCGGGCGCCAGATGTACCAGAATTTCTACGTTCTTGGCAGTATTGTCGTCTACTTTCTTGATCTTGATCTTGCCTTTGTCGTTTGCCTTTAAGATTGATTCGATGAGCGAAGAAGTCGTTCTTCCGTACGGAATCTCTGAGATTACCAGTGTCTTGTTATCCTGCTTGCTGATCTTGGCCCGGATTTTGACTGATCCGCCCCGTTCGCCATCGTTGTATTTGCTGACATCGATGTAGCCTCCTGTCTGGAAATCCGGATACAAAGCGAACTCCTCTCCTTTCAGGTACGAAATAGAGGCATCCAATAGTTCATTGAAGTTATGCGGAAGAATCTTGGATGAAAGTCCGACGGCAATTCCTTCTACGCCTTGGGCCAGTAACAAAGGAAATTTGACCGGAAGCGTAACCGGTTCACGATTACGGCCGTCGTAGGAAGCTTGCCATTGGGTTGTCTTCGGATTAAATACCGTTTCCAGGGCAAATTTGGAAAGGCGGGCTTCGATATAACGAGGCGCAGCCGCACTATCGCCCGTCAGAATATTACCCCAGTTTCCCTGACAGTCAATCAACAGATCTTTTTGTCCTAATTGAACCAGCGCATCTCCGATGGAAGCGTCGCCATGCGGATGGAACTGCATGGTATGACCTACGATATTAGCCACTTTGTTATAACGGCCATCGTCCAGTCGCTTCATGGAATGTAAGATACGGCGCTGTACAGGTTTTAATCCATCATTGATATGAGGCACGGCGCGTTCCAATATCACATACGAAGCATAGTCGAGAAACCAGCTTTGGTACATGCCGGAAAGATGATGCGTGATTCGGTCTGATGATTTATCTGGTATTTTATATTCCGAATGTTCTTCACTGATTTCATTTCCTTCATTTGCTGGAGACGATGTTTCTTGGGCTTCGTTTGTGCTCGGCTCGTCTTGTTCGGATATGTTGTTTTTATCGATGTCTTCAGGTCTCATATCTATTATTCTGGCTTTCCTTTCAATTTACCCATTTTAATAAACTGGGTGTAAATATACAAAATTATTCAAGGTTTTTGGCTATATTTGAGCACTAAAATAGTTTTTTATGATACAACTGAGACGAATTACACAGGTGAATGACCCGGATTTATCCCGGTTGATGGATTTGTACATTCTTTCTTTCCCGGAGGAAGAACGTCGGGACGAAAAACAACTGTTCCGGATGATTGAGACCGTTCCGGAGATGTCGTTTAACGCAGTAGAAGAGAATGGAGAATTATGTGGATTGTCCGTATTCTGGGATTTGGGTGAGTTTTATTACATGGAGCATCTGGCTGTCTTTCCGGAAATGAGAAATCGGAAGATCGGTCAGCAGATTCTGGATTATTGGAAAAATCATCTTCCGAAATTACAGATACTGGAAGCTGAACCGGCTGTCGAAGCGATGGCTGTCCGACGCATCGGTTTTTATGAGCGAAATGGCTTTCAGGTGATTTATAAAGATTATGTGCAGCCTTCTTATCGGAAAGAGGAAGATAGTTGCCCGCTATGGATTTTAGGTACAGGCCCACATCCGGATATTCAGGAATGTATCCGACTGATCAAGGAAAAAGTCTATAAAGAACCGTTGAAACTTTTACAAGCATAAGTGCAGTTCTTGGTAGATGAATCATTAGTCTGCCAGGAATTTTATCAGGGAACGGGATCATATCCGCTTCCTCCCCAAGGATGGCAGCGTAAGATACGTTTGATTGCCAGATAAAGACCTTTGAACGGTCCGTGTTTCTTCAATGCCTGAACGGCATATTCCGAACAAGTCGGTGTATAACGGCAAGAAGGTGGAGTCAGTGGTGAAATACAGTATTTGTAAAAATAAATGGGAATGAGCAACAAGCTCGTCAGGAACTTCTTCATTGGATTTTCTCTCCTAACAGACGAATGGCTTTTTCCATGGCTTTTTCCATGGTTTCGTAGGAAGCCAATTCTTTTTCCAGGAAGATAAAGGCAATCGCCAAATACCTGCCTGTCGTTTGCAGCGGTTCAAAAAGCGCCTGCTTACGGATCCGGTAACTTTCACGGATCTGGCGTTTGACGGCATTTCGCTTGACGGCTCTTTTGAACTTCTTTTTGGAGACGCTGATTAAAATAGACGCAGGTACACTTCGTTGTTCTTCTATAACCGTGTAGACGACCCGTAAAGGATAAGCGATGAACGACTGTCCTTCCGCAAAAAGAAGGTCAATGTCACGTTTCCTCGACAGGCGTTCGGCTTTCGACAAAGTGTACCTGCGATCTGTCATTATCAATTATTTCCTGATTCTTTCTTTAAATATTGTTCCAAAGCAGCTGTCATGGATGGAGCTTCTGGTGTAGGAGCTTCTACGTCCAAACGTAATCCCGCATCTTTTACAGCCTTGGCTGTTGTCGGTCCGAAACATCCGATACGAATGTCTTTCTGATTGAAATTAGGGAAATTCTTCAAGAGAGAAGAAATTCCTGCCGGACTGAAAAATACAAGCATGTCATAATCGAAACTTTCGTCAGCTTTGAAATCGTTACTTACCGTACGATACATAACAGCTTCCGTAAAATCGATCTTTTTAGCTTCAAGTTTTAATCTCAGATCATCTTTATGAACATCTGAAACTGGAACCAAATATTTTTCTTTGGGGTGTTTGGCTATAATGGTAATCAAATCATCCAGTTTTCCACTGGCGCCAAAAAATATTTTACGCTTGCGATAAACAATGTATTTCTGTAAATATACAGCAATTGATTCCGACATGCAGAAATATTTCATGGTTTCCGGAATAGTTACACGAAGCTCTTCGCACAAACGGAAGAAGTGATCAATACCTGTACGAGCAGTAAATACTACAGCAGAATAATCTAAAATAGATATTCTTTGCTGTCTAAACTCCTTTGATGTCAAAGGCTCTACTTTGATAAATGGACGAAATTCGATTTCCACTCCATATTTTTCTGCTAGATCAAAGTATGGCGACTTCTCCGATGTCGGCTTGGGTTGTGATACTAATAGTCTCTTGATATTCAATGCCATAAAGCACTTTTCTCGATAAAGTTATACAAAAAAACAAAGCCCTTATATGCTATTAAAAGGGGCAAAATTTCATGGGCGCAAAGGTACAAACTTAAATAGAATAAATCGAACTTTTTTATGTAAAATAAACGTATCGACTTATAAATTATTGCAAAACGGAATAGAATATAGAAAATAATGAATAAACAGACGGCCCAAAAATGATAATTCCCAAGGAAGCTCATCCCGATAACTGGAAGGTATAGGGAAATACCCCATACACTAATAAGAGAATTATATATGATAACCCATTGTCGATAAACCTCTTGCCGGCTGAAAGTATAGATGAACAGGTAATAGATGATACGGCGTATCAGGTAAAAGACCAGTACCGATAAAAACGTAGAGACGACGACAAGTAATAGTTTTTCTTTATCTATATTGTTCAGAAATCCAAGATAGTAGGCTTCTTGTGTAATCGCTAATGAAGAAAGAGCCAGGGCTTGGAATATTAAATAGAAATGCAACGATTTACTGTAATAAATCGACAGGTCCGTATTACTGCTTTTTCCGGAAGTATTGAATCCGAGATTCCGGAATATCTTGATAAATGATTTGACATGAATACGCGCATGGATGGCGAATAAGAAAAACAGAACAAACAGGATGGAGAACCAAACGTCTTCCATCAACTGTCCGCTCCATAAACGAATACCTACATACCCTTCAAACATGCTGACTGATTTATAAAGTTGGGTACAAAGGTACGCTTTCCATTTATACTCCGAAAGAAATCCCCATTCTTTTCCCTTGGATGATCAGATCATGTTCTGGTGTGACGAGTTTTAATTTACCGGCAACTTCGGCTAATGGGATTGAACTGATTTCTCCGTCTTTGACACATACCATTCGTCCGAACTGCCTGTCGGCTATCAGTTGGGTGGCATATCCGCCCAGACGAGTGGCTAGGTTCCGGTCGAAAGGAGAAGGATTGCCTCCTCGTTGGATGTATCCTAATACTGTTTTACGGGTTTCGATACCGGTCGCTTCTTCGATTTCTTTTGTCAGGAAGTCGGTAGCCTTTCGCTTATCAGGTAGTTTTACACCTTCTGCTACTACGACAATCGAGTGGGGTTTCCCTTTGCGGGCACGTTCGCGAATGGCTTCGTTGACTACTTCCGGATTGAATCCCAATTCCGGCAAAAGAATAACATCGGCTCCTCCGGCCATGCCGGCAAATAAGGCTATCCAGCCGGCTTTATGTCCCATGACTTCTACCAACATGACCCGTTTGTGTGAACTGGCCGTTGAATGCAGGCGGTCGATAGCTTCGGTAGCAATGTTTACAGCCGTATCAAAACCGAAAGTAATCTCGGTTCCCCAGATGTCATTGTCGATCGTTTTGGGTAAGCCGATTACGTTTAATCCATGTTCAGACAATAGATTCGTCGTTTTCTGTGTTCCGTTACCACCGATGCAAACCAAACAATCCAGTCCTAATTCCTGATAGGCTTGAATGATGCACTGTGACTTTTCCTGATCGACGGAGGTGAGCATTTCCCGAAATCCTTTTTCCCGTGAAGTCCCTAAGATGGTACCTCCCAAATTCAAGATTCCGGACAGACTGTGTTCGTCCAATACTTCTGTGTCTTTGTTTAGCAGACCTGAAAAACCACCGTGAATGCCTATGACTTCCATCCCATAATGGGTGATGGCTGTTTTACCGACACCACGGATCGTAGCATTAATACCTGGGCAATCGCCGCCCGATGAGAGTATTCCGATTTTCATAGAGTTATTCTTTTTGTTCTTCACAAAGGTAAAAATAAAAGGAGAATAATTACCTTTGTTCCCCTAGAATATAAAAATAGGCTATGGATTTTCTGACAGACTTCATATATCAGTTCTTTAAGCCACGAAATAAGAGAATTGACCGATATACCATGGAAGCGGGAGACATACAAGAACAACAGCTCCGTCGGTTACTTGAGCAGGCAAAGAACACTTCGTGGGGAAAGAAATATGATTATAAGCACGTGGCTGGATATGACGATTATAAAAACCGTTTCCCAGTACAGTGCTATGATCAGTTAAAAGGGGATATTCAACGGATGTTGAGTGGAGAACCGAATGTATTATGGCCTGGAATGGTACATTGGTTTGCAAAGAGTAGTGGAACAACCAGTGATAAAAGTAAATTTCTACCTGTTACTCCTGAGATTCTGAAACAATGTCACTACCAAGGTGGCTTCGATACCGTCTGCTTATATTTGCGTAACAATCCTTCCAGCCATTTTTTCCGTCGGAAAGGTTTGATATTAGGTGGAAGTCATAGCCCGTCTCCGATAAATGCCCAAATTCATTGCGGAGATTTGTCGGCGGTCTTGCTCCAAAACCTGAATCCCTTGGTAAACCTGGTTCGTGTACCTCGGAAAGAAATCATCCTGATGGATGAATGGGAAAGTAAGATCAAGGCAATCGTAGAAAGTACTTGGCGGGAAGATGTCAACAGTCTTTCGGGTGTTCCTTCGTGGATGTTGGTCCTGATCAAGGCAATTCTGAAGAAGAGTGGGAAGACTTATCTGACGGAAGTTTGGCCTAATCTGGAGGTGTTTTTTCACGGTGGTATTAGTTTTACTCCTTATCGGGAAGCATATAAATCTCTTATCCCTTCCGATAAAATGCACTATATGGAAACCTACAATGCTTCTGAAGGTTTCTTTGGTATTCAGGATGATCCGTCCGATCCTTCATTATTATTGATGTTGGATTATGGAATCTTTTACGAGTTTATACCAATGTCAGAACTCGACTCAGAGAATCCGTCGGTTGTTCCTTTGACCGGAGTGGAAGTCGGCAAGAATTATGCAATGGTGATTTCTACGGCTGGTGGCTTATGGCGTTATTTAATCGGAGATACGGTTCGTTTCACTTCCGTTTCCCCGTATAAGTTTGTGATTTCAGGACGTACGAAACATTTTATCAATGCGTTTGGGGAAGAACTGATGGTCAACAATGCCGACCGGGCATTGCATGAAGCCTGTGTAGCCACAGGGGCTCGGATAAAAGAATATACGGCTGCACCTTTGTTCCTGCTTGATCGGGCGAAAGGTCGTCATCAATGGCTGATTGAGTTTGAGAAGGCTCCAGAGTCACTCACGCAATTTGCCTCTTTGTTGGATGAAGCTCTCCAACATGCCAATTCCGATTATGAGGCCAAACGGTATAAGGAAATTTCTTTGCAGCCACTGGAAGTGATTGCCGCCCATGAAGGTTGTTTCTATCGGTGGTTGAGTAGTAAAGGAAAGCTGGGTGGACAACATAAGATTCCCCGCTTGTCGAACGACCGGAAAATCCTGGATGAACTGTTGGTTATTAACAGGCAAATGGGAGAATAATAACGGGATATACGATTCCGATAAACCGAATCGTATCTTCTGTTGATAAAACTTATAGGAATCAAAAACAAATCCAACGAGAATCGTTTTCATTTCTCGTTGGATTTGTTTTTCAGTTACACCACCTTTTGATCAAGAACGGTATATATCGGATATAATAAGGTATATATGTTTAGAACTTATTGTAGATAACAACCGGACGAGTCCGACGGATACTCATTGTTGGGAACCAGAGATCATCTGGTGTCAGATCGCAGGCTTGAACGGCTTCCAAGCTATATTCAAGCTTACCGAAATTAGCATCCACATTATTTGTTCCGAAAGTGAACTTGATACCTCTCTCTTTTGCCATACGGATGATTTTCAGACTGGGAATCCGATAGCGAGCATTGATCTCGAGAGCTATCTGATATTTTTGCAGAACATCCAACACCTGATTGATTCGCTTGTCGGTCCAGTAAGTATCATAGTCGGCTTGCATATCTTCGGGCAGATATGTCGGATTAGCAAAAATATCAGCCGGTTCATTCGTTAAGATCTTTACTGTTTGATCTACCAGGTGATCCATATACTGTTCTTTGCTGATTCCATCATAATGTACTTCTTCCGGGCGATAGATACGCGAGAGACGGCCTTTGTGATCAACGATTGTCATGGCATCCGTAAAGAGATAATCGAAGATGCCTAAAGCTTCTTGCGAGAACGTTGCCGTCCATTTTCGTCCTTCTCCTTGTACTCCGCATAGGAAAGGCATGTCTTTTACTTCATCGTAGTAAGCGTAAACTTCATCGTCATTAGCCAACATACGGCCAACACCTCCTTCTCCTGCATTGGGAGCTACTCCATAGTTGATACCATAATTCATGGACATTGCCTGTGCCATTTCTTTTGTCAGTCCTCCTTTCAAGTGAACATGGTAATCAATGACCGGGAAATCCTGTTGCTGGAATCGGATTACAGCATCCTGCTGTTCGTCGATAGCTGGCATGGTATCACATGCATTCCGGGCATCATCCGGAAGCGGAGTAATCTGAAGATTGCGGAATGATACATTTCCCTGTACACCGCATAAAGCGATGGTCCCATGGTTTAATCGTTGTCCGGCATGTTCCTCCGTCCGATAAGGCTGAGCCGGTTCGGTATAACATACCACTGTCGTATCTTGAATAGAAATCGTTATGTTCTTTCCCCGTACGGCAATTTCGAAGGGGAACCAAGTATTATCTTTAGCCAAAGAACGATATAGATTGCGAACCGAAGCCAAGCTACCCGTTTTACGTGAACCGTCAATCGGTCCGTTATGGAAAATCACATCATATCCCGTTTTCCCGTCTGTGTGAAAACGCAATCTGGCATCTCCGTCCGATTGGATCAGAGCTTCCCCTTTTAGGATAAAGTTCTTGTAATCCCCTTCTGCCAACCACGATGTTCCTGCTGTAACGTTCAGTTCATTTCCCTCCAATGTTTCCTGTTGGGCATTTGTAAACCGGTCTAAAGTCTGAGTCGTACGCGACTGTGTACAAGCGGTCAGGAATCCGATGCAGGCAATTGCCACGATTCCCATCCGTTGCAGGCAGGTTATTGCCCACCCTTTGAAATAATGTCTGTTCATAAAAGAATTATTTTAAGATCTGTAATAGAGTCGCAAGTTATAAATTTTTCGGATAAGTGTTCTATAATCCGGACTTGTTTCTACCAGTACCCAAAAAGGTAGGCATGAATTCATCAAAAGGTAGGCATAAAATGATAAAAAGATAGGCATGAATTTAGGAAAAGATGCCTATCTTTTTATTAACGGATAGTAAAGGTTGTATGTAAACTCCTTATACTATCCTCAATCGCTTGAATAATATTGACTTACTGAAGTTTAATTGAATAGATTCCGAATCTCTTCAACGCTTAATGTTGTCGTTGGGGCGAAACGATCAGAAGTCATATAATTCAGGATACTTTGTTTGAATTGTCGGCGTGCCATACGTCCGTTTTCCGGTTTCAACAAATCAGCTCCACAGACCATCAATTTGCCATTTCCAACTTTCGCCTCGAACAATAAACCCAGTTTCCGGTTAGTAAACCAGTCGTCGATCAAATGAACAACCGGACGGTATTCTGCTGGAAAATCATCCATGACGATAGCTTCGCAGTCGCTGACAATATCCCACCACTGATAGTCACTGTATTTCTCCGTTGGGAATAACGACAATGCCGGATGCGAAGGATTACAATAAATACCTAATGTATGCGGAGCCTGTTTGTTTGTCCAGGCTGTATTCCAGAAGATACTGGAGAAGCCGACTTTGATATTACCACCTTTTTCCGGACGCAATGTACCACGGGATACACATAACAAGACATTCTCGCCTTTCTCCAGGCGATCGATAGCCTGTTGGTCGAATACATTTGTCATATAAGGTGCATTCGTAATTTTCTTTTCTTCTGCCGGATAGACCCAGATATGCCATTCATTATGAACTTTTGTGCCTTCTATTCCTGCCGTCAAGATCAATTCCTGCGGTGTCTGTACGGATGAAAGATCACAGATCATATTTCCGATCCAGATAGAATTGGTGACAGGCAGGTCTTTTGTCCAGGAGCCCGACTGGAGAATTGTCCCTTTCTTATCTGCCAATTTCCAGTAAATAGAAGCCGATTTTAACGGTTCAGCACCGAAGTGAGCAAATTCCAGCGGAGCTTTCATACTTTCATTGTTCAGATAGACCATCTTGGGTAAACGGGCCAATGGAACCGTCTGATTACAGAACATGCTGTATTCCTCACCTTCTACATATCCTTTACTTTCCCAAAAAGGATTCAGAACGCCCACCAGCGCAGTACCTTGACCCGGAAAATCGTGTAAGTCCAGTAACTGGAATCCGGCAAATCCGGGCGTTCGTAAGGCTGCTTCAATATCTGCCTTATAGCATAAAGTCTGTAAACGACCGGAAGCGTAAAGGAATTCATCGGCCAAGTCACTCAAATGCTTTTCTGCCAAAGTCTCTTGAAAGATCTCAAAATTCTTCGCCTTTAAGACTCCGGTATATTTCTGTATTTCTTTGAAGTCCGGATAAACACACCATTGTCCGATTTCATGGCTTACAGTCGGCATATCCTTCTTGATTATCGGCCAGAAATCATAATCGGTTGTCGGTGGATTGGCATTGATACGGCTTTTCAGCTCTTCACCCCAACCTTGGATACGTGGTGCTGCATGGTTCCAATAATCAGCATTGGGAACATAAGGCCAGCCAGCTGCAGATGTATAAACCCGACGGTTGTCTTTCTGTTTCCAATAAGCTACCAAGTCCGACAAATACTTTTCCTGGTTGGCTCCAGAAGGTTCGTTTCCATAATTCATCAGGCAGAAAGACGGATGGTTGCCATATTCTTTCAAGATACGGTCACCTTCTTCATAGAACCATTTGTCCAAATATTCCCCGTTACCGATATTTGCCCAGCCACCACATTCAACTTGCAAATAGATACCCATACGATCGGCTACCCGAAAAGCCGCTTCCGGCGGGCACCAGGAATGAAAACGTACATGATTTAATCCGTAAGCCTGGCAAGCCGTATAAATCTTTTCCCAATAAGCATCGTCTGTTGCCGGATAACCGGTCAACGGGAAGATACAACATTCCAATGTGCCACGTAGGAAGATAGGCGTACCATTCACCTCAAAGCGTGTTCCGTTTGGCTTGAATTCACGTAGACCGAAATCAATCTTCTTTTCATCACTCGTTCCGTTGGGTAACGAAACGGATACTTGCAAAGTATAGACTGCCGGTGTAAATTCGGACCAAAGCTGTACAGTCTTATCCAATGCGAGGTTCGCTTCTGAAGAAACTCCTTGTGCGATTGTCAAAGATTCTTCCTGAGAAGCAGATACAGCCTTTCCCGACTGATCAAAAGCCTGCAGACGAACGGTTGCCTGTTGGTTGGCTGTTGCGCCGGCAAAAGCCATGCGGATGCGTATCTGTTTCTGTTGAATATCCGGATAAATCTGTACATCGTCCAGATAAACAGACGATTTCTTCTCCAGTTTGATTTGTCCGGTAATACCATTCCAGTTACTTTGGGTGTGATCTGATACACTATGAGCATTGACTCCTACCGGGATGTTTACCTGGTTATCGACCCGAATGGTCAAAGAATGTTTTCCCGGTTTTATTTGGTTCAGTACATATCGGTGTGGAACTAGCAACGCATTGCTCTCTCCTATCTTTTCGCCGTCAACATACACGGTCGTTTCCCAATGAGTACGTTCTAATGTCAATACCAGAGGCGCATCTTTCCAATCTGCCGGAACTACAAAATCCCGCTGATACCAGGCAACACCTACATAATGTTTTTCTGGATTTAACCAGAAGGGAACTTTTACATTCCCTTTTTCCCGATATTTAGCGTATTCAGGAGCTGTAAACCAGGATTGATCTACAATTTGCCCCGTCCATTTCGTATTCACATCAACATCATAACCATATCCTTGTTCCTGTAAAGAACCAGGTAGTTGGATTTTGTCTCTCAAACGGTTTCTAAACCATTCCTGTTCGATCCCTTCATTCTTCGGATCTAATTTAAAACGCCATTTGCCCGACAAATCAATGGATGCCGAAAAGGCTGTAAAACTACATAGACAGGCGAGTATCGCCCATAATAAACGGGTGTGTTTCATATAAATTTGATTTTAGGGTTATTGATTCAATAATTGTTGAATAGCAGTATTCCCTTGTGTTTGCTTTTCCTTGGTGGCATCAGGAGCAAACAGTTCATCCAATTGATACAAAGGAATCGTTGTTGACGGTTGGAAGTCTGCCGAACGGACATATTGACTGATCGACCGTAACAATTGATTGGTAGCCGGGCGTTCGTCCATCTTTTTCGAGAGATCCAAGTTCAGGAAGAACAGTTTCCCTTTTCCTACCTGTGCTTCAAAAGCAATACCTAATTTACGATTGACTTCATAAGTATCTACGCTTTGGATGATAGGTGTCAGTCCGGTCAATGCCGTCAAATCGATAACTCCGGCATAATTCAGGATGTCCCACCATTGCCAATCGGCATAATAAGATGTGGGGAAATCGCGGAATACCGGATGCTGGTGATGAATACTCGTTCCCACAATCATCGGATCCCAGTTGAACATAATCGGATTCCAGAAATGACTGGCAAACTGAGCATTCCTGCCAAGGATGGAATCCGGTACGAAACAAACGGATTCTCCTTTTCCCAGCTTGACTTTGGCTTCTTGCCAATTTCGTGTCAGTTTCAGATCTTGAAACGGATCTCCGGCAGTCGGATATACCCAGATGTCCCATTCATTTCGAATATGACCGGCTATCTCTGCCTGAAATGTATATTTCCCTGCTTTTCGGATAGCGGATAAGGGAACATTTACTTCTCCTAATGAATCTACCTGACTGGTCTTTAAGGTAGCATGAGCTAATTTCCCTTGAGCGATTACGTGTCCACTTTCATCAGTCAGTTTCCAATTCATTTTTCCGGGTTTCAGATCCTTTTCTCCGAATTGGTAAATTTCCATCCGTGGACTAAACGTTTCCTTTTCGGTGTAAATCCGTTTTGGAAAACGAGCCAGCAAGACAACCGGAGCACAAGATTCACGATACTTTTCAGGAGATACCAGACCTTTGCTTTCCCAAAACGCATCCAGAATACCGACAAAGGCACTTCCCTGACCGGGGAAGTCGGATAAACCTAACAATTGGAAACCTCCTGATTTGGATGTCCGCAACAAAGCTTCGTTCACCTCTTTATATTGTAATACCGTATGAGCACCTGTTGCACGGAAGAACTCATCCGCCTGGTGCAGCATTCCGTTCTTTGTCAGACGTTCCTGGAATACCTTGAAGTTACGGGCTTCCAATACTCCTGTATATTTCGTTATCTCTTGGAAGTTCGGATACATACAACGTTGTCCGGTTTCATGGGCAATAACCGGTACATCTATGTCGGATGTCTCGTTCCGGTCCCAATCTGTACCTGGTTTCCCTTCATAGACAGTAATCCAACCTTTTTGGGTTACGTGAGAGGTATAATATTGATCCGATTTGACATGTGTTCTTGCTGTTGAGGCAGCATACAGGTGGCGATCGTCATACGCCTGTCCTTTTTGGATCAAATCTTCCAATACTGCGAAATCTCCTTCATTTTCGTTTCCATTACAGAACAGTAGGAAAGATGGATGATTACCATATTCGTTCAGGATCGCATACATCTCCTGCTCAAAGAAATCCCGGCGAGCCGGATACTTCCCTACATCCTTGATCCACATCGGAAGTTCTACTTGTAGGTATAAGCCTAATTCATCAGCGGCTGTAAAGGCGGCTTCAGGTGGGCACCAGGAATGAAAACGAACATGATTGAAACCATATTCCTTGATGGTTCCCATGATACGTCTCCAATCATCAGGGTTCGTTGAAGGATAACCGGTGAGCGGAAAGACCGCGCAATCCAAGACTCCTCGCAGATGAATATCCCGGTCGTTCAAGCGAATATGATGCTTTCCTTGTTCTACTTTACGCATACCGAAACGAAGGCTTCTGCTGTCTTGTCCGGCATCTGTGGATAAGGAGACATCCAATGTATATAAAGCCGGAGAAAACTCATCCCACAAGGCAATTGTTTTTCCCAGTGATAAGGTTTGTTCTACCCCATCTTCTTTCCCTTGGAATGTGACCGGTGTTGTTGATTCGGCCACCTTCTTTCCTGTCTGGTCTTTAACGGTCAATGTCAGATGACCTTGTCCGTTTTTCCCTCCTGTATGGAATGCACAACGAACCCGTACGTTCTTTTGTTGGATATCCGGTTCTACTTGTACGTTTGCCAAATAGTAAGCCGGCTTAGCTTCCAGCTTCATGTCTCCTACTATACCATTCCAATTGGTCTGTGTATATTCGGTTGTTCCATGTGTCCATTGATCCATCGGGTATTTCAACCGGTTATCCACACAAATTGTCAAAGTATGTAATCCCGGAGTCAGTTGTTTGGTTAAGATAAAACGGTTGGGAGTTGAGAGGCGTTCGTCTGTTCCAGCCGGAACACCGTCCACATATACACTCGTTTCCCAATGACAACGTTCCAGTGCCAGTATGATTTCTTTTCCTTGCCAGGATTCCGGAATCTCAACTTCCCGCTGATACCACGCCTGACCGCAATACTCAAACTTTCGGCTCAACCGGTCCACGTGAGAAACTGCGTTGGGTATACCTTTCCCACTTTCGTCCATTGAACCCGGCAGGACAATGCTTTCTGTCAGTTTGCTTAGATAGAGTTCCGACCCAGGTGTTTTCCCGAATCCCATCGGATCTAATTGGAAACGCCATAGTCCGGACAGATCAATAGATTCTGAGAAGGCGGTGATACTGCATAAACAGGCAAATATCGTTAATGATAAACGAATCAGTTTCATAAATTCTTCTTATTAAATATGGATTATGGGTGCTTCCGATAACGTCAGAAGCCCCGCTTTTCTATTTTTGGTGCTTTCGACAATGTCAAAAGCTCCACTTTTCTATTTTTGGTACTTCCGACAACGTCAGAAGCATCACTTTTCTATTTTTGGTGCTTCCGACAACGTCAGAAGGACCACTTTTCTATTTTTGGTACTTTCGACAATGTCAGAAGCTCCGCTTTTCTATTCCCTGAAGGTGCGCTTGCACACCTTGGTGATTATTATCCAGCCGATAAGCTTCTTCCAGATAGGTTTGGGCAGCGGCTGTTTCTCCTAATCCTAAATGGCCTAATCCCATCAGGTAATTACAATGGATGACATTCTTCTTGTCCATATCATCTTCCCAGATCTGTAAGTCCGGTAAAGAAACGGCAAAATAATCCATCTTGAATATATCGAAAAGATGTTTCTCTCCATAATCGATCAAGGCATGGAAGCGGCCTTTCGCCTCGTCTGTGCGTCCTAATTTGAGTAAGGCTAAACCTTGATAGAAAATCTTATCCGGTTTCTGGTCGTTGTAATACATGGCAGCAGCAGGTTGGCGGTTACCTTGGGTGGCAGCTTCCCAGCAAGTTTTTGCTTCAGCAGTACGTCCCATCGCATCAAGGATACAACCTTTGTAGTAGTTGAAATCATTCTCTTGTGCGCCCTGTAGTTTCCCTTCTCCCAGATGATGTGGATAAACATAACATTCGTTGATACGGGTCAATGCCTCTTCGTACCGACCTTCTTTCATATATTGTTTTACCAATTCAAGACGTGCCAGCTGATATTGTGCCGTTACTTTGCCTTCTCCTCCTTCCCATGGATGGAATTTCCGGGCATCAATCCATTGGATTGCTTCTTCATACCGTCCCAATTGGTTGAGCAAGGTGGCATATTCCAGATATAAATCATCCCGAAGGGTGACAATCTCTTTATGCTGGTTCAGGAAGTTGAAACGCTGGTTATGATCATAGTTCATGCGTTTATGTAACTGATCCAGCTCCATCAGCAGGCGGGCATCAGAAGGATCCAACGCATAAGCCTTTTCCAGTAGGTTGACGGCCTCTTCTTTCCGTCCCAGTTTGTTGAAATAAGCCAAAGCCAGGTTACGTAAAACCGTTGGGAACGCATCATTGATCTGTACCGAAGTTTCCCAAGCCGAAATTGCTTCTGCATATTGCCGTTTGTCGTACCAGATATTTCCCAGATAATACAAAGCTTTGGAAGCTTTCGGATTATGACGGATGATAGCTTGCAAGGCAAGAATCGCTTCCAAGGTGTTGGGAAAGCATCCGTCGATAGGTGAAAATTCTGCATCTTGGATAGCTGCTGTCGCCATGGCATTGTCCCCAGTCTGTATTTGACACCAAGCGAAATAATAAAGAAGCATCACCGGGCTGTCAGTCACGTTTGCCAGGGCTGTCGTAATTACTGCCTTGGCTTCATCCCACAAACCGGCAGAGATGTAGTCGATGGCTAATTCTTCATAATTGTGGGCATCGTGGCGGATGATTTGTTCGAACGATTCCATCACTTTCTCATCCTGTGTCAATAGATACTTCTCGAACAGGCAACCGAAGTTAAATGCGTCTATTTGCAGAGATTCTTCAGCTAAGCGCAAGGCTTCTTCTGTTTTACCCGACAGACGTAAGATGGCTGTTTTCAGGTGGCGTCCGCGCAGACTGTGCCAGTTTCGCAACAAGGATTTGTCGATTTCATACAATGCATTTTCCCAATCTTTTCGGATAACAGAGATCTGAGCCAACGAGAAATATCCGGCATCTTGCCAGGCTCCATTCCAACAGGCTTTGTAGAAGGCATCGTAGGCTTCGTCTAATTTTCCCTGATATTTCAGAGATAATCCGAGATTATAAGATGGTTCACCGTCATACGGATTCGGATTCCGTTCTGTCAGTCGTTTGATGGCGTTCCGCAAATAAGGTGCAGCCTTCTCAAACTGTCCTTTCCGGATCAGCCAAAGTCCCATGGCGTTGTTTGAACGTACATCCAACGGATCCCGTTTCAAGGCTTCCTGGTAATAATCTACCGGAGAATAAGTTGCATGGCGGTATTGTTCTAGGTGTAATCCTGTCAGATACAATTGTTCAATAGTAGGCACATCTTTCGGGTCGAGGGCAGCCTTGGCAGGATCGGGTAATTCTTTTACGCCATCCGGTTCGGGTTCCCAATCCAGAATCTTGCGCCCTGTTTCGTTATATATCCATACTTTCACCGCTTTCATGTCGGTAACCGGAACCTGTTGTTCAAAGACTTCTTCCGGAGAAAGGGTAATGATGTGATGCCATACTTCATGATCTGCTTGCTGGATGCTTATCCGTACATTAGGAAGATAGCGGGTAGCGAATAGTTTCAAGACAGCCTTCCCGTCTGTCTCTTCCAGATTCATCAGTAAGTCTGAAGACGCATTCTTAACGACTCCCAATTCACGATAAGGCATGAAGTATTGTGTGAATGTCTTCTCTTCATAGGGTTGCAACCAGGTGAAGTCGGGTTGGTTATCCGTATAAACACCTGTCATCAGTTCGATATATGGGCCATCTGCATCCGTTAGATTACGATCCCAAGCCTGACCAAAGTCTCCATTTCCCCAGGTCCATTGTTTCTTTCCCGGAGAGATGTGGTGATTGGCTACGTGCAGAACGCCGGCGCGGGTATCATTCTCATAGCCTCCTACGAAGTTATACTTGGAGTTGACCGCCATATAAGAAGTCGGTACCGGAATATTCTTATATCGGGAAATATCAACTCCTGCCGAATAATCCATTTTATAATAAGTACCAGTTGCGATCGGATAACGGGAAACATCTCGCTTCCCATGATCGAATACCGCATGTACGTCACCTGGAAAGACAGACTGATAATGTTCGTTGACGGCTACTGCCGGATTTGCCCACCATAAGAACGTCTGTGGGATTGGAGTTGGATTATAAAGTCTTCCTTGAATCTCCAGAACAGCCCGACCCGGACGTAGGATAAATCCTGCCATTCCTTTTTGATGGAACATCCGTTCCCGTTCATTTACCCAAACGATGGCACTACCGTCTTCTTTCCGTTCAATGGTATAATCTACCGGCATAAAGGTACTTGGACGATGATGCTGAGGCCAGTTGAATTCGATACCTCCTGAGATCCAAGGTCCGGCCAATCCTACCAATGCCGGTTTGATGACATGATTGTAATAGATGAAATGGCGTTGCTTGATCTTGTCATAGGCCATTTGGACACGACCTCCCAGTTCGGGAAGGATCATTACTTTGATATATTCGTTTTCAAGAAACAAGGCATGATACGTCTTGTCCGTACATGTATCAGAGATCTTCTCAATGACCGGATACGGATAAACGACTCCGCTGCTTCCCTGGTAAACACGTTTTTCCAGAAACATAGGACTTTTTTCCGGTTTTCCGGCTTCATAGGTTGGGAGAACGATATCTTCTTCCCACACTTTTACTGCTGTTGACATATAAATTGGATTTTATCGATTTCTTTATTTCACTAATTCTTTCTCAATCTCACCGAGTGTTTTCCCTTTTGTTTCAGGAAGCTTTATACGGATAAACAGGCCTCCGGCCAGACAGATCAAGCCATAGAGCCAGAAAGTACCTGAAGCTCCGGCTGTTTCGTTTAAGATCGGGAATGTATAAGTCAGGATAAAACAGGCAACCCACAGGAAGAAGGTGGATAAAGCCATGGCCATTCCTCGGATACGTGCCGGGAAGATTTCAGAAAGAACAACCCATACTACCGGAGCTAACGACATAGCATAGCAGGCAATGGCTAAAACAACCAGTAATAACATGGGCCATCCACTGAATCCGAAGTAATAGCAGGTTCCTAATATCAAGTAGATAAGTGTCAATCCCGCTGAACCGATCAGCATCAGACTGCGCCGTCCGAGTTTATCGACGGTGTAAATGGCAACGAACGTAAAGATTACATTGGTGATTCCCGTGACAACGATGTTCATCAATACATCCGATACGGCATAACCGGCTGCAGAAAAGATCTCATGAGCGTAATTAAAGATGACGTTGATACCACACCATTGTTGGAAAATGGCCAGGACGATTCCGATAAGCAATACATTTCGGACATCCGGCTTGGCCAATGCTTTCCAATGTACTTCTTCTGTCTTTGTCTGCGTAGCTTGTCTGGCATCGGTTAAAGTCTGTTCGGCAAATTCATCTCCGCCAATCCGTACCAAGATCCGTCGGGCTTTCTCTTCTTGTCCGAAAGCGGCCAGCCAGCGGGGACTTTCCGGAATGATGAAAGCCAGGATAAAGAACAATACAGCCGGTATTAATTCTGCCCAAAACATCCAGCGCCAGGCCCATTCGATACCATCGGCAGTCAGTGTTCCGTCTGGAGCTGTAAAGCCATCTCCAATCAACCAGTTGGCTATCTGAGCAAATAAGATTCCTAATACGATTGTCAATTGATTCAGAGAAACCAGTTTTCCGCGGATGGATGCAGGTGATACTTCGGCAATATAAACCGGAGAGACATTCGAAGCAATACCGATTCCCAGTCCGCCGATAATCCGATAGATGATGAACCAGTTGAAATCACTGGTAGCTCCGGTTCCGACTGCTGATAGGATAAACAGGAAGGCTGCCATGATCAACATCTTCTTTCGTCCGTAACGGTCGCTCCATTTACCGGATAACAAGGCTCCGACCAGACAACCGATGAGAGCGCTACTCATGGCCCATCCCCGTAAAGCAGCCGAGTTCTCCAATTGGAAAAAAGGTTCATAAAAAATCTTTGCTCCTCCGATGACTACCCAATCGTAACCGAAGAGCAATCCTCCCATTGCCGATATCAGGCAAATCAGAAGTAAATAAGCTGTTGTTTGTTTCATAAAAGCTAAGTTTATACGTTGATTAGTTTTTGAGTTTTTCAGGTTAGAACTCATTTGCAAATTAACGCCATTTCTCCCAAACAAGGAATAGATAATTTATCGGTGAAGATGGACTATTTTTCGATAAATGTCGTATGTTTGCAGATCGAACATCAAACCATGGAAAACATGATCAAACGAAAAGACGGATTCAACGGAGAACGAGCCTTAGTCCTTCCTGCTTCGATTGTCAAAGAATTGGAAGCAGATGTGGTAGCTTCTATCCTGTATATAACAGACATCGGGTATTATCCAAAGGCTTGGCATCATTTTCGGGAGCGGACAGAACCGATCGATCAGTATGTCTTTATCTATGGTATGGAAGGTGAAGGCTGGTATCGGTTACGTGACCATGAATATAAGATTACTTCCAACCAATATTTTATCTTGCCTGCCGGTGAACCGCATGCTTATGGCGCCAATACAGAAAATCCATGGACAATTTATTGGATTCACTTCAAAGGTAAGTTAGCTTCAGAATTTGCCCGTCAGGCCGCTTCTCCAATTGAAATCAAACCCGGTATTCATTCTCGTATCAGTAACCGGATCGATCTGTTTGAAGAGATTTTTCATACCTTGGAGATGGGATACAGTCGTGAAAACTTATTGTATGCTTGTTCGATATTTTATCATTACTTAGGTACCTTGCGCTATTTACAACAGTACAGAGATGTGGCATCAGGAGATAAAGAAAAGACTGATATCATCACGGCTGCCATTCATTTTATGAAGGAGAATATCGAAAAGAAACTGTCTTTAGGTGAAATAGCCCAGCATATAGGTTATTCGCCTTCTCATTTTTCTGTTTTGTTCAATCAACGAACCGGTTATCCGCCACTGACTTATTTTAATCAGCTTAAGATACAGAAAGCATGTCAGTTACTTGACTTTACAGATATGAAAATCAATCAGATTTGTTATAAGATCGGCATTGGAGACAGTTACTATTTTTCTCGTCTGTTTCATAAAGTAATGGGCATGTCTCCAATGAAATATAAAAAAATGAAGAAAGGATGATTTCTCGTGAATTTCATGTTTTTGTGGAGAGGAAGATTGTAGAGGCGCAGCACGCTGCGCCTCTACTGTCACAAGGTCTGTTTTGAGGATTATCGCTATAGAAGCTTATTCAGAAAAATGGGGATTACATACATGAAACAACCTTGTTTTGTCCTTTAATCACCTGATTTGGAAAAATAATATAGTTTTTTCCTTGTTGATTCGGAAAACCTCTTTATCTTTGCAACGAATCCGTAGCAGACAGCGGTCTGCAAGAAGCGGTTTCATACATATTTAATGTAAGCATTTTACGAAGATTATTCCTAACTGGAAATCTGGAAAATTTTTAGTGTTGTGGGATAATGGACAGTAAATGCTTGCGCTGACTACGTATATAAAACTGTCTGCCATTTAGATGGGTGGATTATATTATATCGTATAAAGCGCGGGCTTGTTCTATTATTGTAACACGGGCGATTTCCAGATGCCTATACTTAAATAATAGCGAGCTCGCGCTTTTTTTATGTCCTTTCTGAAACGAATCGAAAATAACCAAAGCCGGGTTTGTTCTCTCTCCTTCGTAAAATTAATTGGTTGAATTATCCTTATTAATAACAATTAATTTTATTTCATTATGAACAAAAAAGTACTTACGCTTTGTGCTGCGATGTTGCTTAGTGGTTCATCTCTTGTTTATGCAGGAGATTATACCAATAATGGCATTTCGGGTACAAACTGGCAGGTTGAATTGAAACAATTTACAGATAAACCTGTAAAGATGAGTGGTGACGGCTTAACAATGACTGTCCTTGATGATGTTACTTACGATGATCAAAGAAAATTCTTGTTGATAGACAGAGATAATTTCGTCTTAGATGGTCAAGGAAAAACATGGAATGGTCGTATTGTTATCACCGGTGAGAATGTTACTATTAAGAAGTTAAACATTAATTACAAAAATGTAATGCAATCTCCAAATGCAGGAGAGGATGGTACTGTTATCGAAAACAAGAGTGCTATTACAGTTTTTGCTTCAAAGGTTAATTTGGAAGATAACGTAATTATAGTAAGTAGTTCTAACCCGAATGATGCTCATGTAGCAAATGGTATTACTATCTGTTCATTGTCTGATACTCCGGAATTCAATCTCACAGGTAACACAATTAAGAATGCAAATGAGATTGCAAAAGGTGATGATACATGGCCAGTTTCTCCAGCTTTTGGTATTGAAATCATTGGTGGAATTCCTACTGGAACAGATAATGGTTATACCTATTTCTCGGGCACAAATAGCCAATCTAAAGAGATTAAGGACTTTTCTAAATCAAAATTCTTAGATAATACAATCCTTAATTCTGCAGTTGATTATGCATATGTAAAAGCGACTGGTAAAATTTCTTCGACTAATCCAAATACAGATGAATTTGGAGTAATCAAAGTTACTCCAAATGAAACTAATGCTGCTGCTATTGCGAAAGCAGTTACAAATGCCGCAGAGAAAGCAACTGTTCGATTTAATGGTTCTGCAGAAGAGCTATTGCATATATTGACTAGCGAAAAAGTTAATCTTAAAGATAAAGATCTTGCAGTTGAATGTGATGGTGTAAACTTGCTGTTTGGCGAAGCTACAGCTCCAAATAATACTAATCCTTCTCAGAATGTAGAATTAAATGCAGATGGTACAATCAAGCCAATCTTATTAGCAGATAAAGCTACTAAGTTTGAATCTGGTCGTTACTATCTGTTGCAGAACACTAAGAACCAGATCATGGCTAACCACTGGGATTTGGAACTATATTCTCAAGTTACAGATAAGGCTGATTATTTGTGGAGACTTGATGAAATCATTTCAACAGATAATTCTACAGCTTATGCTACATTGAAGAATAAGAATGGTGTGTTCTTCTGTGGTGGTGGTTCTGCAGCTAATACAAAAGTTGCTGTTAAGTTAAAGAAAGAAAATAATACATGGGTAATCGATTATTCTAATGGTCATGTATATTTCTCTTTAGTAACTAATTTAGGGCAACAAACAGCTGATAATAGCTCAAAGGATATTACAGTTGTAGAAGCTCCTGCAAATACATTGTTGTCAATGTCTCAATTGGTTAAATATTTAGGCGCAAGCTTCGATATGCAATTGTCATTTGATAACAAGTCTTTGGAAAATGACCCGTTAACTGGTACATTAACTCCAACGACTAAGTGGGCTAATGGTAGTTCTATTGTATCGGCAGACGATAATCATTATGCTTTGAAGAATGCAGAAGGTGAGTATATCGTTGTTAAATTAGGGGAACAATATGCAGTAGGTGCTGGCCAGACTTATGGCTATGAAGTAACAACCATGACAGATTACGAATTGCGTACTGCATTGTCTTCAGATAAGGCTCGCGAATATGCTTATAAGTTCTCTATCTATGCATACGATGACTTTACTTTGGGAGATCAATTAGCTGCTCGTGTTCAGGTAGAAAACAACTGGTCTGATCAATATGTATTAGGTGCTCTGACTTTGAAAGACAAGAAGAACTACTTGGCTGCAGAAGCCGGAACAAAGAATGTTTATCAGTATAACATTGCTGTTCGTTTAGGACACTTCAATACAGTTGATGTAGAAAAATTGTTAGGTACAACTCCTGCATTCTTTACTGTAACTAATAAGAATATAAATAAGAAACATGATAATTACGGTAAAGTATTAGGTATTGACAATTCTGGTAATGTTAACTATGTAAAAGCAACAGATGCTTTGCTTGGTTATCCTGAAACTCAGTTTGCTGTAACTTACAATGCAGGTGAAAACAAATTGTACTTTACAAACCGTGAAAAACCGACTGTATGGTATTGGTATGATGCTGGTCAGATGTATAATGTTCCGGGTAAGGAAAATGTATATGCTATCAATGGTGATACAATCGAAATCAAAGCACATACAGACTATACTCCGGCAGATGGATTCAAGCGTTACAACTTTGCTGAATTAGAAGATCAAGATTATTATGTGGGTGTTTATAATTCAGTTTTGGATGCAGGTATGTGGTTGACAGAAAACCATACAAACTCTCATAAAGTTGGTTTGGAAGGTAAACAGGAGAATGCTACAGAATGGGGCTTGCAAGCTATTATGCGCTACAAAGAGGATATCGACGGCAAGTTGGTAGAATTGACACCGGATACAGTAGTTATCAAGAGTAACTTGGGCTTCTATAAGAATGGCCAATATACAACTACTGATGCTCAGAAGGTAGAAGTTGCTTTGAAGTTCCCGGCATATGCTTTGAAGAACCAAGAAAACAACGAATACTTGGGCTATTATGATAGCAAGTATCATAATGTTGATTATTATACAACTGGTGATGCTTCTGAAAAGATTGGTTATACAAGAATTGGCGATGCTGAAATCTTCGCATTGAAAGAGGCTGGTAATGGTAAGTATGAATTGGTTATTGTAAATGCAGGACGTGGAATCGAGAATGGAAACTACGTTTTAGGTATGAATCCATTATATGGTGCAACTATAAGTGGTAGAATTTATGGTGGCGATAGCGAAAATGTTGCTCAGGGCAAAGGCATGTTAAATAAAGAAAACAACATGTATGCTCAGAATGAGAATAACATTTTTGTAATCGAAGAAAAAGCAGCTCCTGAATACAAGAAGATCACAATGGGCGATACAATCTCTATCTTCCGTAACGAAGACGCTCAGGACGTATTGTTCGAAAAGGGTGAATTCTTAGGTACTGCCACTTCTGAACAGTTCAAAGATGCTAATCCGGCATTGTATGTAGATACAGCTTATGTAAATCGTCCGTACAATAACCGTTGGGAATATCTGTTGGCAGTAAATGCTAAACATTGGGAATCTAAAGATGATTGTGGTGTAGAAGGTCATCCGAAACATGAAGCAGATACAACAACAGGTCGTTTCTTGGTTAACT
>OHMX01000078.1_pt1 | contig 50665 bp, 43 predicted proteins | sample 1569471 | NCBI WGS metagenome assembly OHMX01 (sample SAMEA3879547, study PRJEB24766) | human gut metagenome | biome: human-associated habitat; feature: feces | place: USA | collected 1985/1987
CGACCCTCTCAACTACGACGCCTGGGAGAACATCGCCGCAGGCTACCTCATGGCAAAATACGAGTGGGATAAGCTCGAGCTCATCGCCGGCGTGAGGGCCGAGCACACCGACCAGGGCTACAGACTCGACTTCCCGAGGCAGACGGAGTCCGAGGGCAGCCAGAACTACGTCGACATACTGCCGAGTATACACATAAAATACCAGGTACACGAGGACGCCAACCTGCGCTTCTCCTATGGCCGCTCCATCAACCGTCCCGGGTTCTTCGAGATAGTGCCCTACACTATCCTCAACGAAGACTACGACGAGAAGGGAAACCCCGGCCTAGAGCACACGGTGGCCGACAACCTCGACCTGAGATACGAGTTCTTCCCGAGGTCATCGGAGCAGTTCATGGTTGGCCTCTTCTGGAAGAAGCTCCAGAACCCCATCGAAACCGGACTCATCAACGAGGGGCAGTCGACCTTCATCACCCCGATGAACTTCGGAGACGCCACCAACGCCGGAGTGGAGGTGGACCTCATGAAATACTTCAACTGGTTCGGAATCAAGGCCAACTACACCTACACGCACTCCAGCATAACGACCAACAAGCGACTCAGGGAAGGCACCGAGGTCAAGACCGTGGACCAGACCCGGCCCCTCTACGGCCAGGCAGCCCACGTGGCCAACCTCTCCCTGCTGTTCAACTTCCCCAAATACGGCATCGAGGCCCAGCTTTCCGGATCCTACACCGGCAAGAGGCTCAGCGAGATATCCAACTGGTTCAACAACGACATCTGGGAAGCCGGATACGTCGAACTGGACGCCTCTCTCGAAAAGAGTTTCAAGTCCGGCCTGTCGATATTCGCCAAGGCCACCAACCTCCTCGACTCCCCCACCATAAGGTACATCAACCCCAACAGCCTGACCGAATCGCTGAAAGACTACCCCACCTGGCGCGGAGCAGTCATCGAACGCAAGGAATGGCACGACATCTCGATGGTTGTCGGAATCAGATTCTCCCTTTAGACAATTAAAACCAAAACAACTTCAATACAAATGAACAAGAAATCCTTACTCGCAGCAGCAGCGATGGCAGTCCTCGCGATTGCGGCATCATGCAACAAGATCACTCCCGACCCCGATCCGGACCCCACCCCCGACCCTGATCCCGATCCCGTCCCCGAGCAGACGGTTTCAGGCGAAGTCAGCGGAATCTGGGAGGCAGGAAAGACAATCTACGTCAGCGGGCACATCGTAGTTCCTGCGGGCGAAAGCCTGACCATCGAGGAGGGCGTGACCGTGATCTTCAGCGATGCAGGAGTCGGAGTCAACCATGCAGCCATCGAATTTTCAGTGGACGGCAGTCTCTACTGTCTCGGCACCGAGGAGGCACCCGTACGCCTGACCGTGGCTGAAGATCTCAGGACCTCAGACAACACCTTCGCCGGACTCTGGGGCGGAATCGTCGCCGGAGCCGACTGCGAAGAAATGATAATCGACCACACCATCATCGAGTACACCGGAGGACAGGTGGTCGAAGGCTCACCCGCCGCCGAGAACCGCTACTACACCGCCGGCGACGACGCCTATCCTCAGATCACCACCAACAATCCCGACGGCAACTACGTAATCACCAACAGCATCATCCGCAACGGCTGGTCCGACGGCATCTACATGATGGGAGGCAACGCCATCATCGCCCACAACATCTTCAGCGCCACCGGATTCGACGGAGCCGAGGCCGTGAACGTGAAGTCCGGGTGCAAGGTCGACGTGGCCGGCAACATCATGTTCAGCCCCAACACCAACGGACTCAAGCTCTCGAGCTCAGACCAGAGCGAGCTGAGGCATCAGGCTCTCATCCAGGCCTACAACAACACCATCATCAACTCCGGATGGAGGCGTGACGGCGAAAAGGGCGGCGGAATATACGTCGAGGAGATGGCCAACGTGAGCGTGTTCAACAACCTTCTCGTGAACTGCAAGTTCAAGGCAATCACCCCCGCATGGGACGAGCCGGGCAGCGAGGACTGCTACGACGGCGAACACTCCATGATCGACTACAACTACTACGCTTCCGGCAACACCGAGAGCTCCATCGTCTGGGAAGGCGACTATGAGGACGATGGAGAGATCCTATACTACTCAGGAGCCAGCTATGCCTACGAGGGCTATGCCTACGAGCATGAAGAGTACGACCCCTCGGCCGACACCCACAGCATCGTAGCCACCACCTCCGAGGAAGCAGCCGCGCTCGACCCGATGTTCGTGAACTACAGTCTCGACTCTGACCCCGCAAACTACAGCTGGAACGACAGCTGGGACTTCCACGTACAGGCAGATTCACCGGTGCTTGAAGGAGCCTACACTCCCTCCGACGCTTCAAGGCAGCCTTTCTTTGCCGCTGCCGGCCTGACCGTGAACGGACAGACCTACACCTCTCCCGCAGTGCAGCCCTGGTTCGGTGCATATGGTGCTGAGTAAACTTTGATGAAATGAAAAAACTGATTCTCATACTTTCGCTCGCGGCTGCGTTCACGGCGTGCGCCGGAACGGGAAGCCAGCAGACGGCAGCAGACCCCGCGGATTCATGGAAGGCTCTCGAGCAGCCTCTGAACTTCTACATCGCCAACGACCTCGGACGCAACGGCTACTATGAGCAGAAGACCGTGGCAGCCACGATGGGCAGCATGGCCGAGGCCATAGACATCGAGTTCGTGGTCGCAGCCGGCGACGTCCATCACTTCGAGGGCGTCCAGAGCACCTCGGACCCGCTCTGGATGACCAACTACGAGCTCATCTACAGTCACCCCGACCTCATGATTCCCTGGTATCCGGTCTGCGGAAACCACGAGTACCGCGGAAACACCGACGCCGTGGTGGAGTATTCCGACGTGAGCGCCCGCTGGCAGATGCCCGCGAAGTACTACAGCTTCACGGCCGAGGAGGACGGCACCACGATACGCCTCGTGATGATCGACACCTCTCCCCTGCTCGACAAGTACCGCGATGACACCGAGAAATATCCCGACGCCGCCAAGGCCGACATGGAAGCCGAGCTGGCGTGGCTCAACGAGACCCTTGCCGCCGCCGACGAGGACTGGGTGGTCGTGGTCGGTCACCATCCGATCTACGCCTACACCGAGAAGGACGAGAGCGAACGCACCGACATGCAGAATAGAGTCAACTCGATTCTGCTGAAGCACGACAATGTGGACATGTATGTCTGCGGCCACATCCACAACTTCCAGCACATCCGGATGGAAGGCTGCGACATCGACTATGTCGTGAACAGTTCAGGCTCTCTGAGCCGGGAGGTGGAACCCATAGAGGGCACTGTATTCTGCAGCTCCGAGGAAGGATACTCGCTGGTGACCGTAGGGCCCGATGAACTTGACCTCTACATGCTCGACGCTCACGGCAACGTGCTGCACCAGATCAGCAGGCAGAAATAATAACGGCTGAGACATACGGCAGGGGGTGACTCAAAAGTGAAAGTCATCCCCTTTTTCATCGTTTTTCCGTGAGGTCAACCTCAGATCCTCTTTCGAATATTCTATTCTCAAAGAAATATTAAACCTTTTGGGTCCCCCCGTCGTTTCCGTTTTTGCAGATTGCAAATCATACCGGAACAAAGAAGCCGGCGCTGACAGACGAAATAACCGCGTGCAGAATCATTACGTAAATATCTGGTCATTAAACGTTTACAAATTACGTCTACCCGTGAATCGCCTCAAAAAAATTGATGCGTGTGCAAGCCCTTCAGCACAATCCGCCTTACAGGCCACTCCAGCGCCGATTTTCCAAATACTCCTGCACACGCTTATTTTCATCCGCCGCGGCTGGCAAAGCAACATTGCCGCATGGCTATATCTTCCACGAGCAGGCTTTTCCCGCCTGCGAGGGATGCTTATGGCCGCAGGCGGCAAAGTTCTGCCAGGGGCAGGTGGCGGATAGCAGATCCGGATGAACAATGAAGCTAGTTCACCCGGATTTTCTGGCCGATGCGTATCCTGTTGACGTTCAGGCCGGGGTTCAGCGAGACAATCTGCCGCTGGGACTTGCCGTATTTGGCAGCTATGCCCGAAACGGTATCGCCGGAACGAACCGTATGCCACTTCATGGCGGCCTTCTCGGCGGCTATCCTCATCTCCTCGGCGATTATCTGCTCATCGGTCGCATATACGTCCTCTTCCTCATCAATGGAAGTGGGCACATAACGCGAGCCGGGGTCGAGATGGCTGCGCCGCAGGACCAGGACGCTGGAGCGGAGCTCTCCGGTCTCGAAATCGAAGATTCTCTGGGGATCGAAGGCGAAACCCAGGTAACGGGTCTCGAAATGCAGATGGGGGCCGGAAGAACGGCCTGTGGAGCCACCGAGACCTATCTCCTCTCCGGCGCTCACCCAGTCTCCCGGCTTCACGAGGCGCTTCGAAAGATGCCCGTAGAAAGTCTCGAGTCCGTTTTCATGCCTGATTATCACAAGGTTGCCATAGCCGGACACATAGCGTGAAAGCCTTACGCGGCCGTCAAAAGCCGCCTTCACGGGTGTGCCCATAGCCAGAGGAAGGTCAACTCCCTGATGCCTGCGCCCGTGACGGTAGCCGTAGGTAGAATAAACCCTGGTCACATACGGGCACACGAAACTGCTCACGGGATCCACGAGGCAGATGGAGCTGCGGTAAGGCAGATCGGCCTCCTTGACATCGCCATAGGGATTCACCTGCACCTCCGACCAATGGCCGGTGAACACGTCGGCCGCGGCCATCTTGCTGAAGTTCTTGACGTAAGTCCATGTATGGTCATCCTTGAGCACTATCTGGAGATAGCCGTCGCCTATGTCGAGAGTGTCCACGCCGACCCCGCTCCCGGTCTTGAAAAAAGAGGGTTCGGACACGAAACCATCGGGAACCAGCGAAGCGGATACCGGAGGGATGTCAGGGATGTCGACGGTCACCTTCTCCGCAGGAGGCAGGGCCCTGTCGTCCGGCGTGCCGCCATGCAGCTCCGCTCCGGAAAGAACGGAAGCCGCAAGGCAGACCGCCATTGCACTGAATATTTTCATTTCCAACAATAATTTACACTACCTGCCGCCATCATGATTGCACGGCACCGAAACGGCTCTCGAGCAGTTCCCGGGTCTCCCTGACCTTCTGCTCCAGCTGCTCCATGGTATGTGCCTCGCAGATGAAGCGAAGATAAGGTTCTGTGTTCGAAGGGCGGATGTTGAACCACCAGTCCTTGAATTCCATCCTGTAGCCGTCGAAATCCATCATCTTGAGAGGCTTCTCCGAAGCGCTGAAATGCTCGCACACGGCCCTCATCGCGGCAGGCTTGTCCTCAAGCCTGAAATTGATCTCTCCGGAATTGCAGTACCCGGTCATCGAATCTATCTGTTCGCTGAACCTCACGCCCTTCTTCTTCAGGGCGGAGACTATGCGCAGCACTATCATAGAGGAGAGCAGGCCGCTGTCGGAATAGAAGAAATCCTTGAAATAATAATGTCCGGCAAGCTCGCCACCCCAGAGGCCGTCGATTTCACGGAGCTTCGGAGCCGCGAACGCACGGCCCACCTTCCAGGTATGCAGCTCGGCGCCGTACTTCTCCAGGAACTCGCCTACAGCCTTGGAGCTGCGTATCTCCTGAAGCACGCGTGGATTCTTCTCTCCCCTCTCATCGCAGAAATAAAGGGCCATGAGCGCGATTATGAGGTCAGGGGCCACGAAACGCGCCTTGTCATCGACGAACATCACCCTGTCGGCATCGCCGTCATAGATCACGCCGATGTCGGCGCCGGTCTTGCGCACGAGCTCCTTCAGCGGCTCCACGTTCTTCGGAACCAGGGGGTTGGGCTCATGGTTGGGGAAGCGTCCGTCTATCGTGTCGAAGATATATGAAGGCTCCTCGCCGAACATCTCATGCGCGAAAAGGCACGACATTCCATTCGAGAGGTCGAAGGCTATCCTGAGGTCGGAGTAGTCACCCTTGAAGCGGCGCATGAAATCCATATAGTCCTTATGGATGTCGAGTTCGTGCACCTCTCCCCTCTTCGGGGCGACGGGGGTCGGCCGGCCTTCGTCAATCCAATCACGTATTTGGCCGAGTCCGGCGTCGAGACCCACGGGCAGGGCGTTCTCTCGGCTGACCTTCATGCCGTTGTACCGCGCCGGGTTGTGGCTCGCGGTAATCTGCACGGAGGCGCCGAAACCGTAGTTGACGGTGCTGAAATATACCATAGGAGTGCTGCTCAGGCCTATGTCCCAGACATCGGCACCGGCATCGCGTATCCCCTCTATCAGGGCGTCATGTATCTCGGGTGAGGAAACGCGGCAGTCGCGTCCCACCAGGACCTTGTCGACGCCGAGAAGGGCAGGCAGGAAATAGCCGACCTTGTAGACGGTGTCGCGGGTGAAGTCTTCTCCGTAGACTCCCCTGATGTCGTATGCGTGAAATGCTCCCATAATGAACTATTGTTTGGTTTTGTAGGCGGGGTGTACCTTGCCGTGGGCGATGCTCTGCAACTTGCGCGCCAGCATCTTGCGGCGTATAGGGGCTACCATGTCGGTGAACAGCACTCCGTCCAGATGGGAGAGCTCGTGCTGTACCATCCTGGCGGCGAACTTGTCGAAGCGTTCGCGCTTCTTCTCCAGGTTCTCGTCGTAGTACTCGACCTCGATGGACTCCGGCCTGCGCACGTCGGCGTAGATTCCGGGCACGCTGAGGCAGCCTTCGTTGTACTCGCAGGTCTTCTCGCTCTCGGCGACCACCACCGGGTTCACGAACGCGCGGCGGAAGCCCTTCAGATAGGGATATACGTCGGACATGACGTCGCCGTCAACCACGACCACCCTGAGGCTCACTCCTATCTGCGGAGCCGCGAGCCCGCAGCCGTCCGCAGCCTTGAGAGTCTCCCAGAGATCCCCGATCAGGCTGCTTATTTCTTCTTTCCTTTCGAGGTCGGCAGGCTTCGCGGTCTCGCGCAGCACCTCCGAGCCATAGAGATAAATCGGTCTAACCATCTTTGTTCTTGTCGAGATAAGCTTGAAGTATTATCGCCGCGCTGATTCTGTCGACGGAGGCCTTGTCGCGGCGCTCGCTTTTCTTCATGCCTCCGTCTATCATCGCCCTGTGGGCCAGCACCGAGGTGAAGCGTTCGTCCTCCAGCGTCACCGGCACTTCGGGGAATGCCTTCCTGAGCCGTTTCAGGAACGCCTCCACGTCCGGGGCGGCCTGGGCGGGAGCGCCGTTCAGGTTGAGCGGCCAGCCCACCACGAAGCGTTCTATGGTCTCCGAGAGGGCGTATTTTTGCAGATATTCTATTATCTTTGCGGAAGGAACAGTCTCGACGGGAGAAGCAAAAATCTTCAGAGGGTCGCTGACCGCAACCCCGACTCTTGCCCTGCCGTAGTCAATGCCGACGATTCTGTTCATAGTCCGCAAAGTTAAGGAAAAATATGGTAAGACAAAATAAGCCGGCCAAGCAGAAGACCTACAGGCTCTCCCTGGTGGACAACAGCACCCACCGCAGCCTGAAGTCCATACGCTTCACCCGGACCCAGGCCGTAATAGCCGCCACAGCCTCGCCGGTCCTCTTCGTCTTACTGCTCTACTGCCTGATAGCCTTCACCCCGCTGCGCAAGAGCATACCGGGCTACCCGAACGAGCATTCGAAGAAGGTGGCCATAGAAAACGCGATAAAGATAGACTCTCTGGAGAACGCGATGCTGCGATGGAACCTCTACGCCACGAACCTCAGCCGCGTGCTCTCTGGAGAGGAAACGGTGGATTTCGACAGCCTGATGCGCCAGACCGGCGGCGTCCGCTACCTGTCCGACAAGTCCGAGGACGAGCTGCGCAGGCAGGACTCCCTGCTCCGCGAGATGGTGATCGGAGAGGAGCGCTTCGGACTCAGCGCGGCCGGGCACCGCATCCTCCCGATCGAGGGCATGCACTTCTTCCTGCCCGTCAAGGGAGTGATGGCTGCCGGCTATGACCGTGCGGACCACCCGGGGGTGGATATCGACGCCGAGGCCGGAGCCCTTGTCAGCGCCGTACTCGACGGCAGCGTGATATATTCCGGCAACAGCGAGATGCTCGGGCAGGTCATAATACTCCAGCATGACGACAACGTGGTCAGCATATACGCCAACAACTCCGAATCCCTTGCGGCTGCGGGCGAAACCGTGGAGGCGGGAACCCCGATAGCCGTAGTCGGCAGCAGACCGGGAGAGCCGGGGCGCCACTACCTGCATTTCGAACTCTGGCACGGAGGGCAGCCGCTCGACCCGTCCGATTACATAAATTTCTGAAGTGAAGAAACGTAGAATTGCAATACTGGGATCCACCGGGTCAATCGGCACCCAGACCCTCGATGTGATACGCAGGCATCCCGAGATGTTCGAGGTGGAGCTTCTCTCCGCCAGGCGCAGCGCGGACCTGCTGGCAAGCCAGGCCATCGAGTTCAACGCGGCCAACGTGGTGATATGCGACGAATCGCGCTACGCCGACCTCGCCGAGACCCTCCAGCCCAGGGGCGTCAAGGTATGGTCCGGCATCGACAGCCTCTGCGAACTCGTCCGGCAGCCCCAGGTGGACATGGTGGTCGGCGCGATGGTGGGATTCAGCGGACTGCGGCCCACGCTCGCGGCGCTCGAAGCCGGCAAGATAGTCGCGCTCGCAAACAAGGAGACCCTCGTGGCCGCCGGAGGCATAGTCACGCGCACGATGCGGGAGCACGGAGCCGCAATCCTTCCCGTGGACTCCGAGCACTCGGCGATCTTCCAGTGTCTGCTCGCCGCGAACGGCAACGAGGTCGAGAAAATACACCTCACGGCATCCGGCGGGCCTTTCCGCGAATGGGACAGGAACAGCATAGCCACCGCCAAGGCGGCGCAGGCACTCAAGCACCCCAACTGGAACATGGGGGCCAAGGTCACCATAGATTCCGCCACGATGATGAACAAGGGCTTCGAGGTCATGGAGGCGCGCTGGCTTTTCGACATCCCCGCAGAGCGCATAAACGTGGTGGTGCACCCCGAATCGCTCGTACACTCGATGGTGGAGTTCACCGACGGCGCCGTGATAGCCCAGCTCGGGTATCCCGACATGAGGGAGCCTATAGCCTTCGCCCTGGGCTTCCCGGAACGGCTCACGACCGGAGGCAGGAAGCTCGACTTCGCCACCGTGGGCAGCCTGAGCTTCGAGGCTCCGGACCTCAGGCGCTTCCCCTGCCTCGAGCTCGCGTACGAGGCCCTCAGGCGCGGAGGCAACGCCCCGTGCGCACTGAACGCGGCGAACGAGATTGCGGTGGCAGCCTACCTCAAGGACCTCATCTCTTTCTACGACATAGCCAAGATAAACGAAAGGTGCCTCGCAGGTCTGAATTTTGTAGCGGAACCGACCCTCGACGACATATTCGAGACTAACAGGGAAATCGCAGCAATCGCCGATGGTTATATTGATTAAGACGCTTCAGGTCATCCTCGCCCTGTCCCTGCTCATTATCGTACATGAGTTCGGACATTACATCTGGGCCCGCATCTTCGGGATACGGGTGGACAAATTCTATCTGTTCTTCGATGTTGGAGGCAAGGCCATCGCCCGCTGGAAATGGGGAGAGACCGAATTCGGAATAGGCTGGCTGCCGTTCGGAGGATATTGCAAGATAGCCGGGATGGTGGACGAATCCCTGGACACCGAGCAGCTGAAGTCAGAGCCGAAGGAATGGGAGTTCCGCACCAAGCCGGCATGGAAGAGGCTCTTCGTGATGGCCGGAGGAGTGGTGAACAACTTCATCTTCGCGATACTCGCATACATAGCCATAATGGCCATCTGGGGGCAAGCCTACATCGACAACAAGGACAGCAGCATCTACGTCAACGACCTGGCATACGAGATGGGCTTCAGGAACGGCGACAGGATACTCAGCTTCGATGACTACGAACCCGAGAACTTCGGCATGCTGCAGGCCGACCTCGCACGCAGGGACGTCCATAGCGCGAAAGTGCTCCGGGGCGGGGATACGCTTGAAATCTACATCGACCAGGCCATGACGGAGCAGGTGCTGAACTCGCCGCTGATGTTCGACCTAGCCGTGCCCTTCGTCATCGACTCCGTGGCCGCCGGAAGCCCCAACGCATCCGCAGGGCTCAGGCACGGCGACAGGATAGTCGCGCTCGACGGCCGCGAGGTCAGCTTCGTGCAGGATTCGAGGCCCATACTCGCCGGGCTGTGCAACAGCGAAGTCACCGCCTCCGTCGTCAGGGCCGGCGACACCCTGGAGGTTCCGGTCAAGGTGGACAGCGCCGGAAGGATAGGCGTCTACATGCAGATGCCCGGAGTGAAGGTGGAGCGCTACGACATCCTGAGCGCGGTGCCCGCCGGGCTCAAATATACCGGAGAGACCATAGGAGGCTATCTCCGCGACCTGAAACTGCTGGTCCAGCCCTCCACGGGCGCCTACAAGTCGGTCGGCAGCTTCATAGCCATCGGGCAGGTCTTCCCGGCGACCTGGGACTGGTACCGCTTCCTCAACATCCTCGCCCTGCTCTCGATAATGCTCGGAGTAATCAACCTGGTGCCCATCCCAGGGCTGGACGGAGGCCACATACTCTTCACTCTCTATGAAATGATTTCAGGCCGCAAGCCCAGCGAGAGGTTCCTGGTCGCAGCGCAGATGCTCGGCATGATACTTATCTTCGGCCTGATGATTCTCGCCATAGGCAACGACATAGGAAGGGTGATTTGACGAAAACGAATAAAACGACAGATATGAAAAAGATTCTTAGTTCCGGACTGCTGGTGCTGCTGGCTTCGGTGATTTTCGCTTCGGGCTGCAAGGGCACCAAGGCCCTGCTGCCCAACGTCAGCGGCAAGGCCTGCGAAATCATGGTGGTAATCGACAAGGACTACTGGGAGGGCCCCCTCGGCGACGAGGTGAGGCTGGTGCTCGCGGACGAAGTCCCCTATCTTCCCCAAAAAGAGCCGCTCTTCAACCTGAGCAATGTCCCCCTTTCGGGCTTCTCCGACCTGTTCAGGGTGCACCGCAACATCATGCTGCTCCAGGTGGATCCCCAGATTGACAGCGTCGGCATATTCTTCCACAAGGATGTATGGGCGTCGCCCCAGAGCGTGGTCCAGGTAAGCTCCTACACTTCCGATGAGGCGATAGAGCTCATCAAGGACAATGCGCCGCTGATAGTCTCCTACTTCGAGCAGGCCGAGCGCGACAGGGTCATAGGCAACGCGCTTCTCTATGAAGACCACAGCATAGCGGACACCGTCTCCGCCATTTTCGGCGGGTCCCTCCACTTCCCCCAGGGCTACAAGCTGCGCATGGCCACCGACGATTTCGCATGGATAGCCTACGACAGGGAATATGTCTACCAGGACATACTGATCTACAAGTACACCATCACCGAAAAGGACCCCTTCTCTGCGGAGAACATCATCGCCCGCCGCAACGAAGCCATGAAGGAGAACGTCCCCGGCATGTTCGAGAACTCCTACATGACCACCAGCCCGGTACTCCAGCCCCTCGTGGAGCATGTCAGGTACAGGAACCTTGACTTCATGCAGACCAGGGGACTCTGGGAGGTGGAGAACGACTACATGGGCGGTCCGTTCGTGGCGCACTCCTTCTACAGCCAGGACGGCAAGGACATGATAGTGACGGAAGCCTTCGTCTATGCCCCCAGATACGACAAGCGCCTCTACATGCTTCAGGCGGAGGCCCTGCTCTACTCATGGGAATGGGCCCAAAAAGACGAAAAGGAGCAAAATTAATTTGCCATATCCAAAAATCTTCCTATATTTGCACTCCCTGCTCGGGTAGATTCCGTCAGGGATGAGTTTGGTGGGTTCGTATAACGGCTAGTACTCAAGATTTTCATTCTTGCAATAGGAGTTCGATTCTCCTACCCACTACAATAGTTAAAAAATAATATAATGGCAAATACAGCTTCAGCAAAGAAGGCCGATCGCCAGAGCGAAAGGCACAGACTGCATAACAGGTATTATGCAAAGACAACGAGGAACGCCATCCGCGACCTCCGCAACACAACCGACAAGGCTACAGCAGAAAAGAACGCTCCGAAAGTCTATTCCATGATTGACAAGCTCGCAAAGATCGGGCTTATCCACAAGAACAAGGCTTCCAACCTCAAGAGCGGTCTGGCAGTCTATATCAATAAACTTGCTTAACGGCAAGTTTATTTTTTCTATCGGGATGTAGCGCAGTTGGTTAGCGCACCACGTTCGGGACGTGGGGGTCGTCCGTTCGAGTCGGATCATCCCGACAAAGAAGTAAAAAACGACAGTGGCGGATTTCAAGTCCGCCACTGCTGTTTTCGAATACGCCAGGCTGTTTCACGATATTCAACCACCGTCGGCGGAGTCGCCCGGCCGGCAGTATAGGGCTGTGCGGTGGTTCCTACTGCCGGTGGGCGAGCTCCGCCGACGGTCCGATCATATATTACAGTGACCAGAACCGCCGGCCGTCAGAACGTGAACTTCACCACGGTCTGCACCCTGTGGTTCGTGACCCAGTGCAGGTTCTCGGTGGCAAGCCCGTAGAAGGCCCCGTCCGCCCAGTCACCATAGCGGACGGAAGTGATGTCATATTCCAGGCCGAAGGACAGTTTGCCGAGATTGTAAATCAGCGCCGAGCTCAGCCCCGCCGCCGAGTTCATCTCAGGAGCGCTGTTCTTCCTGAAATACAGATAGTCCGGGCCGGCGAGCGCCTCCCTGGAGCCGAAGCACTTCACGAAGCCCGCAAAAAGCACGCCCTGCAGCTTGCGCCCGTATTTCAGGCTCACCCAGGAAGATGAGCTGCGCGTAGGGGCGTACTCCCATCCGGCGCTCTCGTCGGGGACTCCGCCGCTGACGCTTGACGCCTTCACCCCATATCCTCCGTTGAGGAAGATGTGCTCACCCGACTGGGCGTAGACGGTCTTGGCCTTCAACGCGAAATCCCCGTTTGAATATTGCAGGTAGAGGAAGGGGTTGAACGTCGTGATGCGGTCGCCCAGCTTCTCCCCCGCCGCGTTGGCGTGCCTCGGCTTTATGGAAAGGATGTCAAGTCCCATACGGGCAAGGAAAGCGTCATCGGAATAGCAGACTCCCAGATAGAGCTCGGGAATCCTGCCGTATTTGATATAGTCGGCCGAGGAAACGGCGCCTCTTCCGCCGCTGTCCATATCCGGGCCGACGGAGGTGAACTGCATCTGCCAGAGGGCGGCAAGCACCAGCGAAAAATCCCCGAACGCATATTCTGCCATGAACATTGGCGTGCGGCTCAACGGGTTGTACGGGGCGCCGGCGTTGAGGGCTATCAGATCCGGGTGCCCTTCGGAGACCGGATGCCACGCCTGGCCGGCCTTGAACGAGAGCCCGTCGTGCGCGAAGGTCACGTAGGCCTGGCGGAGGCGCATCAGTGCGGTTCCGGTAACCCCTGTGATTCCGGCCCCGAAGTCGGCCTCCAATTTGGCGCTCATGTCCCATCCGCCGAACTCATAGCCCGTCACGTCTACTCCGAGACGCGAAGTCAGTGCGGCGACGCGCAACGAACCTACGGCGTTGAGATCCCTGTCTCCCACCATATCCACATCCCGGGGAACGTAGTACAGCAGCTCGTCGAGGCTCGAGAAACTCTCACGGGAATCGTAAGCCGCGTAGGTGCGGACAAACCCGTACAGCTGGATTCTGCCGTCCTGACCTGCGGCGGAGGACGCTATTGAGAACAGTGCCGCCAAGGCGGCGATAAATCTTCTGGAATACATTGGAATAGTCTTTTTTCGGTCAATAGGAAAAGCCGGACGCAATCCGTCACGCGCCCGGCTTGTTCAGGCAAATCTGCAATCCGCCGGAAGTCAAGTCTGCCGGAACGTCAGGTCCGGCGGACCTGCGTCAGAACGTGAACTTCACCATGGCCTGCACGCGGTGGTTCGTGACCCAGTGCAGGTTCTCGGTGGCAAGTCCGTAGCAGGGACCGTCGCCCCACTCGCCGTACTGGACTCCTGTGACATCGTACTCCAGGCCGAAAGTCAGCTTTCCGAGGTTGTAGAGCACCGTCGGGGTCAGCCTCCACATCGCGTTCATGTTGGAGAAGCTGTTCTTGCTGAAATAAAGATGGCCGGGGTCGACAATGGCCTCGGCTGTGCCGAAATTCTTCACATAGCCCGCGAAAAGCACGCCCTGCAGGTCGCCGCCGTACTTCAGGCTTATCCATGAGGAGGAGTTGCGGGTGGGAGTGTAGTTCCAGCCCGCAGACTCGTCGAGCATTCCGTCCGGAGCGCTTGCGGCCGTCACGCCGTAACCTCCGTTGAGGTTCATGTGCTCGCCGGCCTGGGCGTAGATAGTCTTGGCCTTCACGCTGAAGTCACCTTCGGCATACTGCAGATAGAGGAAGGGGCTGAAAGTGGTGATACGGTCTGACAGCTTCTCCCCGGCTTCATTGATATGGCGGGGCTTGATGGAAAGCATGTCCACTCCGACACGTGCGAGGAAGCCGTCGTTGGAATAGTTCAGGCCGAGATACATCTCCGGGGTCTTGGCGTACTTTATATAGTCCGCCTTCGCCCCGTCGGGGCCGGCGGAGGTGTACTGCATCTGCCAGATTGCCGCAAGGTCGACCGAAAAGTCACCGAAGCCGTAGCTCGCCTGGAACATGGGGGTTCGGCTGAAAGGATTGAACGGCGCACCGGCATTGAGGGAGAGCACGTCGGGCTGGTCGGACGCCATGGGATGCCATGCCTGGCCGACCTTGAACGAAAGCTCATCGTAGGCGAAGGTCACGTAGGCCTGGCGCAGACGAAGCTGGGCGGTTCCCGTGACGCCGGAGACTCCGGCGTAGAAGTCGGTCTCTATCTTGGCGCCCATGTTCCACCCGCCGAACTCGTAGCCCTTCACGTCGACTCCAAGACGCGAAGTCAGCGCCGCGAAGCGGAACGAGCTTACGGAATTGAGGTCGTTGTCCCCGGCCATGTCCTTGTCGAGAGGCATGTAGTAGAACAGGTCCTCGATGCTGGAGAGGCTCTCGCGGGAATCGTATGCAGCGTAGGTGCGGATGAATCCGTAGAGCTGGATCTTCCCGTCCTCCCCGCCGGCCACAGCGGCGACGGAAAGCAGAGCCGCCGCCGAGGCCATAATCAGTTTCTTGAAACTCATGACAGGTTCAGTTATTCTATGTCAGGCCACCTTGTCGAAGGGGAAGAATTCGGTGAGCATGAAGTAACCGATGATGAAGCCCACAACTCCGATGATGAGGCCCACCTTCGCCATGTCCTTCGTCCGGACGAGGCCGGTGGATGAGGCGATGGCATTGGGAGGGGTGGAAATCGGAAGAATCATCGCGAGGGACGCGCACACGGCTATGAAGGGAATCAGAGCCTCCATTCCGCCGAACTGCATGAACTGGTCATGGTTCGCGGCGGCGGGGTCGGCCATGGCGGAGCCTACAACCACGAGGATGGGCACCAGCAGGGCCGCAGTTGCGGAGTTGCTGATGAAGTTGGACAGGGCGTAGCATACGCCGCCGGCGATCAGAATCACGATCACCACATCCATGGTGCTGAAAGGTATGGCGTTGATGAGGGTCGCGGCAAGTCCCGTCTTGTTGAGTCCGGTACCGAGGGCGAAGCCTCCGGCTACGAGCCAGAGCACGCTCCAGTTGATCTCCTTGATGTCATCCTTTCCGAACACGCCGGTGCAGGTGTAGACGGCAAGGGGAATCAGGGCCACGATGTTGGAGTTGATTCCGGTGATGGCCTCGGTGACCCAGAGCAGCAGGGTCACGGCGAAGGTAATCCATGCCACGTAGGTGCGCCAGGTCTTCTTGTCGTTCTTGGTCTCGATATGGAGCTCTATCTTCTTTGCCTTGAAGGGGAAGAACAGCATCAGGAGACCCCAGGCGATGAGTATCATGACCAGCACGTAGGGCACCATGTGCTCCATCCAGCTTACGAAGCTTATCTGGTAGCCGGCGCTTTCGAGGGCGCCGAGGGCGATTGCGTTGGGGGGAGTTCCTATAGGGGTGCCCATTCCGCCGAGGTTGGCCGCAATGGGAATCGACAGCGCGAGGGCGACTTTTCCCGTCTCGTCAGAGGGCAGGGCCTTGAGCACGGGGGCCAGGAACGCCAGCATCATGGCGGCGGTGGCGGTGTTGCTCATGAACATGGAGAACAGGCTGATCACCAGCAGGAAGCCGAGCAGGACGAACCTGGGGTTCTTACCGAAGAGGCCCAGCAGGACCTTGGCCAGCTTGGCGTCCATTCCGTACTTGGAAGCCACAATCGCCAGCACGAAGCCTCCGAGGAAGAGCATGACCACAGGGTCCGCGAACGAAGCCATTATGCTCTTGTAATCGATAAGAGTCCCGTACTGGGGGTCACAGAAGGCCCGTATACCCTTGTCGGAAACGGTCAGCAGCATCACCACGATGACAATCAGGGACGTAGTCCAGTTGGGAATGATCTCGAACATCCACATGAGAGCCGCGAATACGAAAATCGCTATCATGCGCTGCTGGACTACTGTGAGGGCGTCAATTCCAAAGAAGCTGAGGGGTGCCGCCCAGAGGCATATTGTGACTATCAGCACTATAGGCAGAAGCACACAATATTTGACAGAAAACTTGCTGTGTGACATTATTAGTTTTAATTAGTACTTGTCCGGTTTAGCAGAGTCAAATATAGTCATTCTTTCTGAAAAACCTTGCATGGGCCGGCGGTTCCGCAGCCCGCCCGGAGCGCGAAGAGCAACAATATGAAAATTTTACTACTTTTGTAAGGTTATACTTTGTTCGTTTATGAAAACTCACCTCCACGCGGCCCTTGCCGCCGCGCTGATTCTTACAGCATCTTGCAAAATGGACAATCCGCTTCTTACGGAGTCACCCCTGCCGTATGGGGCCCCGCAATTCGACAAAATCAAGACCGAGCACTACATGCCGGCGTTCAAGGAAGGCATAGCCAGGGCCAAGGCCGAGATTGACGCCATCGTCGCCAATCCCGACGAGCCCGACTTCGCGAACACCATAGAGGCGCTCGAGTTCTCGGGAGAGACCCTGAACAACGTATCCTCCATATTCTACAACCTGCTCGAGGCCGACGCCACGCCCGAGCTCCAGGCCATAGCCGAGGAAATCTCCCCGATGATGACCGAATACTCGATGTACGTCTCCCTCAACGAGGGGCTCTTCGAACGCATCAAAAGCGTATGGAACCGCAGGGACTCCCTCGGGCTCGAACCCGACCAGCTCAGGCTGCTCGACGAGACCTACAAGTCTTTCGCCCGCAACGGAGCCAACCTCTCCCCCGAAGACAAGCAGACCTACAGCAAGTACCAGGAGGAGCTGTCGCTGCTGAGCCTCAAGTTCAACAACAACGCGCTCGCGTCCACCAACGCCTACAAGCTCAACCTCACCGATGAGGCGCAGCTCGAAGGCCTGCCTCAGTACGTGCGCGACATGGGAGCCGCCACGGCAAAGGACAACGGACAGCAGGGCTGGACCTTCGACCTCTCATATCCCAGCTATTCGGCCTTCATGAAATTCAGCGCACGTCCCGAGCTCAGGAAGCAGATGTACATGGCCTACAACTCCATAGCCTTCGGCGGAGAATACGACAACTCGGAAATCTGCCTCAAGATAGCCGACCTCAGGCTCAAGACCGCACAGCTGCTGGGCTACGAGACCTACGCCGACTACGTGGTGGAGGACAGGATGGCGGAGAACGTGGAAAACGTCTACAACCTGCTCGACGAACTGCTGGAGCCCTCGCTTCCCGCAGCCAGGAAGGAAGTCGCAAGGATATATGACTACGCACGCGAGAACGGCTACGGCGAAAGCGCCATCCAGCCCTGGGACTTCAGCTACTGGTCGGAGAAATACAAGGCCTCCCGGTTCTCGCTCAGCGACGAACAGCTGAAGCCCTACTTCCGGCTCGAGAGCTGCATCGACGCCGTATTCGGCCTCGCTACCAGGCTCTACGGGCTCCAGTTCACCCTTCGCGATGACATCCCCGGCTACCACAAGGACGTGAAGGTCTATGACGTATGCGATGCGGACGGAAGGCACCTCGCCCTGTTCTACGCCGACTTCTTCCCCCGCGCGACGAAGCGCAACGGGGCATGGATGACCAGCTTCAGGGGCCAGAGCATCAGGGACGGCGTGGAGCGCAGGCCCCTGGTCAGCATCGTAACCAACTTCAGCAAACCCACGGCCGACGCGCCTTCGCTGCTGACCCACTACGAGCTCACCACCTTCCTCCACGAATTCGGCCACTCCCTCCAGGGGATGATGGCCGAGGGCCGCTACCCCTCGCAGACAGGAACCAGCGTCGCATGGGACTTCGTGGAGCTTCCTTCGCAGATCATGGAGAACTGGGCCTACGAACCTGAATACCTCAAGCCCTTCGCAAAGCACTATGAGACCGGCGAGGAAATACCCGACGAGCTCATAGAGAAAATTTCAGAGTCCAAGAACTACAACGTGGCCTACGCACAGGTACGCCAGCTCCAGTTCGGCTTCCTCGACATGGCATGGCACGACACCGACAAGCCGCTCGAGGGCAGCGCAAGCGAAATCGAGAAGAAGGCCACTGCTCCCGTTCTGGTACTGCCGGACGCCGAAGGCACCTGCATGTCCACGTCGTTCTCGCACATATTCTCGGGAGGGTATTCTGCCGGCTACTATTCCTACAAATGGGCCGAGGTGCTCGCCGCCGACGCATGGTCGCTGTTCAAGGAGAAAGGCATCTTCAGCAAGGAGGTCGCCACATCCTTCCGCGAGAACATACTCTCCAAGGGCGACACCGAACCCGCAGCCGTGCTCTACCGCAAGTTCCGCGGACACGACCCCGAGCCGGAAGCGCTGCTCAGGGCCCAGGGCATAGAGTAGCGGCACCCCAGACCAATGACCGGAAAACCATGGAACCACTGATAACACACTTCACCGACAACGACCTCTACACCTTCACCTGCCAGTACTACATACTGGAGACCTATCCGCGTGCGGAGGTCGAATACACTTTCTTCGACCGCAACGGCGAGGTCTACCCGGAAGGCTTTGCGCAGCTGCTGCAGGAGCAGATGGAGCACATGAAGGAAGTGGTCATAAGCGAGGAGGAGATACAGTTCCTCAAGCACCGCTGCTACTTCCTTCCGCTCTGGTACTTCACCTTCCTGCGCGGCTACCGCTTCAATCCCAGGGAGCTCAACATCTCCCAGGACGCGGAGGGGCATCTGGAGATAGTGGTAAGGGGGAAGTGGTTTTCCACCATAATGTGGGAGATGCCCCTGCTCTCCTGCATCTCGGAGCTCATGCACGGGCTGCGCGGCGACTTCGGGCGCTACGACGCGGAGCTCGAAGAGAGGCGCGCCAGGGAGAAGGCCGTCAAGATACTCGAGAACGGGCTCATACTCGGCGACATGGGCACCCGCAGGCGCTTCAGCTTCGCCCACCAGGACATGGTCATACGGGTGATGAAGGAGACCGCCGACTCGCGGGAATGGCCCGGCAGGTTCACCGGGACCTCGAACGTATGGCTCGCCATGAAATATGACTGCGTGCCACTGGGCACCATGTCGCACCAGCTCATCAGCTTCGAAGAGAACGTGAGCGGCGTCAACGAATGCAACTTCAACGTGATGAAGAAGTTCAGCGACGTCTACGACGGCGACAACGGACTCTACCTCTACGACTGCTTCGGCGATGAAGTGTTCTTCTCCAACCTCTCCAAGCGCATGGCCATGATGTACAGGGGCCTGCGCGTGGACAGCGGCGACGAGTTCGAGCAGACCGAGAAGATAATAGCGAAATACAGGTCGCTCGGAATCGACCCGTCCACCAAGCAGGTGCTCTACAGCAACGGGCTCGACATAGACAAGTGCATCAGAATCCACAGATTCTGCAACGGGCGCGTCCAGGACTCCTACGGCGTGGGCACCTACCTTACCTGCGACATCGTAGGGTGCGAGCCGATGAACATAGTCGTGAAGCTTACCCGGGGACGCATCACCGAACTGCGCAAGTGGAGCGACTGCGTCAAGCTCTCATGCGACCTCAGCAAGACCCTCGGCAAGCCCGAGAAATGCCAATACCTGATACAGCTCCTGAAATAACACCGCAAACGACACATGCCATGGCAATAAGACTTACACCCAAGGCCACCGATTCGCAGCTGTTCTGCTGCAGCAAATGGTGGGGCAATCCCGACCTGCCCCCGGGGATGGAGTTCCCCACGATGAAGGTGGAGGAGGACGGAGAGAGTTACGACTATCCCCTGACCTTCATCTGCCAGATTGACTGCGAGGACATAGCCCCTTTCGACAAGGAGGGCAGGCTCCCTCACAGCGGCATGCTCTACTTCTTCGCCGCCATAGACGAATTCCTGGGCTACGACTCCCCCGAGCACTTCGGCCTCGGCCGCTGGCCCAAGAAGTCCGTGCTCGTCAAATACACTCCCAGCATCAACATGGAGACCTTCAGCTCCTGCATTCTGGTGGATGACGACGAGCAGGAGCTTGCAGCGCCCGAGATGGCCATAGAGTTCAGCGAATGCGATGACAGCGCCGATGGCATCAAGCTCTTCGGGGTGCCGTTCTTCGAAGACGTGAGAAGCGAAAACCCCGACTGCGTGAACCTTCTGCAGCTCGATGAGGACGACGGACTCGAAATGCGGTTCTACGACACGGGAATGTTCAATTTCCTTATCAAATCCTCCGATTTCGGCTTCGGCAACTGGAAGCGCGCGTTCGGCTGGCTGCACTCGCTATGATCTGGGAACATTTCAACCTGCTGCTCATCATCATGTCCGCCCTGGCGCTCGTGGTGTTCGTCTGCCTGTTCTTCGTGGACGCAGGCTACGGGAAGTTCTATACACGGAAATGGGGGCCCGCAATCAGCAACCGCACCGGCTGGGTGCTCATGGAGTCGCCGGTGTTCATAGCCATGCTCGTGCTCTGCCTCTGCTCCGAAAGGAGGGAGGACCCGCTCAGGCTGCTTTTCCTGATAATCTTCGAGATACACTACTTCCACCGGGCGTTCATCTTCCCCAGCCGCATCAAGAGCGAAAGCAAGATGCCCTTCAGCATCATCGCGATGGGCATGTTGTTCAACACCCTGAACGCCATAATGCAAGGAGGCTGGCTGTTCTACGTGTCGCCGGAAGACTATTACGGCGAGGGATGGCTGCTGACGCCGCAGTTCATCGCCGGGCTGCTGGTCTTCCTCGCCGGGATGGCAATCAACATCCAGTCCGACAACATCATACGCAACCTCCGCAAGCCCGGCGACACCAGGCATTACCTGCCCAAGGGAGGAATGTTCAAATATGTGACCTCGGCGAACTACTTCGGCGAGTTCATGGAATGGGTCGGCTTCGCGCTGCTCACCTGGTCCTGGGCCGGAGCAGTATTCGCGCTCTGGACCTTCGCCAACCTCTGCCCGAGGGCCGCGAGAATCTACGACAGATACCGCGTCGAGTTCGCGGACGAGTTCGACGCCAAGAAGCTCAAGCGCATAATACCCTTCATATACTAGTCCCATGATAGAATCCAAGATATTCACGCCCTGCAAGATAGGGCCTGTCACACTGCGCAACAGGGTAATACGTTCGGCCGCCTTCGAGAACATGGCCTACCACAACAGCCCTTCGCAGGACCTCTTCGACTACCACACGGCGGTGGCCCGTGGAGGAGTCGGCATGACCACCATAGCCTACGCCTCGGTGTCGCGTTCCGGACTATCCTTCGACGCACAGCTCTGGATGCGCAGGGAAATAGTGCCCGAGCTCAGGAAGCTCACCGATGCAATCCATGCCGAGGGCGCCAAGGCTTCCATACAGCTGGGCCACTGCGGAAACATGACCCACCGCTCCACCTGCGGCTGCACCCCGGTCGGGGCCTCCACGGGGTTCAACCTCTACTCCCCCACCTTCGTGCGCGGGCTGCGCAGGGATGAAATCCTTCAGATTGCCGACGACTTCGGCACCGCAGTGAATCTCGCCCGCGAAGCCGGGTTCGACTGCGTGGAGATACACGCCGGCCACGGCTACCTGATAAGCCAGTTCCTCTCCCCCTACACCAACCGCCGCAAAGACGAGTTCGGAGGCAGTCTCGAGAACCGCATGCGCTTCATGAAGCTGGTGATGGACAGGGTCATGGAAGCCGCCGGCGACGACATGGGAGTGATTGTCAAGGTCAACATGCACGACGGCTTCAGGAAGGGCATGCAGACCGAAGAATGCATCGAGGTCGCCAGGGAACTCGAAAAGACCGGTGCGCACGCCCTCGTGCTCTCCGCCGGATTCGTGAGCCGCGCCCCGATGGAGGTCATGCGCGGAGCCATGCCCCTGAAGACCCTGCGCCACTACATGGACATGAAGAAATTCTGGTGGCTCAAGGCCGGAATCGCCCTTGGAGGGCGTCTGATGATTCCGACCGTACCCTACAGCGAAGGCTACTTCCTCGAAGAGGCCAAGAAGTTCCGCGCTGCGCTGAAGATGCCGCTGATCTATGTCGGCGGACTGGTCTCCAGGCACAAGATGGAAGAAGTCCTGGACGCCGGCTTCACCGGACTGCAGGTCGCGCGCGCACTCGTCCGGGACACGGACTTCGTGAACAAGCTCCACAGCGGAGAACTTGAATGCAGCGCCTGCGGCCACTCCAACTATTGCATAGGCAGGATGTACACTCTCGAGATGAAATGCCACAGCTGCCTGGACAATCTCCCGGCAAGTCTGGAGAAGGAAATCGAAAAAGCCGAAAGACGATGGAAGGGCCCCGACGGAAAAGCGTGATCATCACCGGGGCCAGCGGCGGAATGGGCAGCGCGGCTACCGAAGAGATGGCCCGCCGGGGCTGGAGGGTCATAATGGCCTGCCGCAACCTGGAGAAGGCGGACGCCGTGCGCCGCAGAATCCTGGGAGCCGTACCCTCCGCGCAGCTCGAGATTCAGGAATTGCACCTCGACTCGTTCGCCTCGATAAGGGACTTCGCCGCCAGGATGCGGAAAGAGGCCCCGCTGGACGCCCTGTTCAACAACGCGGGAACGCTCCCCAGGCGCTACTCGCGGACAGTCGAAGGCTTCGAACAGACCCTCGGCGTCAACTACCTCGGGCCATGGCTGCTCACAAGGCTGATGCTGCCGTCGCTGGGGGACGATGCCGGAATAGTCAACATGGTGTCCATCTCGGCGAAGGCCGCGGCAGTGGACCGCGATTTCTTCGAAAAGGGCGAGAAGGATTTCCATCAGCTCAGGACCTACGCGGACACCAAGCTCGCGCTGATCTATTTCTCCATCGCCATGGCACAGAAAAGCGGCAGGCGCGTGAACATGGCGGACCCCGGCATAGTGGACACAGAAATGATACGGCTCGGCCGCTGGTTCGACCCGCTGACCGACATCTTCTTCCGCCCCTTCTGCAACAGCCCCGCCCGGGGCGCACGCCCGGCTGTCAACGCCCTCTGCTCCGACTGCAACATGCAGCTCTTCTCGGGGAACGGCAGGCGCGACATACCGCAAAGGCTGCTTGACCGCAGGGAAGACATAGAATGGCTCTGGAACGAGACCGCCGCAAGACTGGAAAAATATTTTTGAAAAATTCCGAACTTGCATTTAAATTTGCGGAACAATATTCAACCGAAAACCAGAGACTTATGATAAAATCGATGACAGGCTACGGCAAGTCCGAAGCACAGCTCAGGCACGGAACCCTCACAATAGAAATCAGGACTCTGAACGGCAAGAGCGCCGACATCAACCTCAGAACCTCCCTGCTGCCGAAGGACAAGGAGCTGGAAATACGTTCGAAGATAGCCGCCTCCCTGACCCGGGGCACCATCGATGTCTTCCTCACCTGGACCCCCAGGGAAGAAGAAAGCGGCAAGCAGCTCAACATGAACGTCGCCAGAAGCTACATCGACCAGGCCGGCACCCTGGCCAAGGAGATGGGCGTCCAGTACAGCCCCTCCAACTTCGCCCTGCTGCTGAACGCAATCCTGCGCATGCCGGACATAGTGGACTCCAGGAAGGCCGACGTAATCAGCGAGGAGGAATGGCCAGACGTCAGCGTGGCCTTCGACAGCTGTCTCGACAGCGTCAACGATTACCGCAGCCGCGAAGGCCAGGCCCTGCACGAGGACGTATGCTCAAGGGTGGCGAAGATACTTGCGCTCTATGACAAGGTCGAAAGCCACGAGGCGGAAAGGCTGGACAACATACGCGGCAGAATCATCAAGGCCGCGGAAGAGCTCAACATAAAGATGGACAGGGAAAGATTCGAGCAGGAGATGATCTTCCATCTCGAGAAGCTCGACATCAACGAGGAGAAGGTGCGTCTGCGCCAGCATTGCAGGTACTTCCTCGACACCATCGAAACCGAAGCCTATCCCGGGAAGAAGCTAGGATTCATAATCCAGGAGATGGGCCGCGAAATTAACACCACCGGCTCGAAGGCCAACCACGCGGAAATACAAAAGCTCGTCGTTCAGATGAAGGACGAGCTCGAAAAAATCCGTGAGCAGTCAATGAATATACTCTAGCGGGTCGGTACGGCTTCGGGAGCCTTCTTGCTTTCCGTGAGTCGCGCCGCCTTCTCATCGTACTCCTGCTCGGTAATCATCTGGCAGGAGCCGTTGATTTGGGCGCCTATCTCCACCTGGAGCTTGCGAACGTGCAGATTGCCGTTGACTACGGCGGTGCTCTTGACGCTCACCGTGTCCTTGACGTAGATTTCGCCCTCCATCTTGCCCCAGAGGTCGAGATCCGTGCACATCAGGGTACCTGACAGCCTGGCCGTCTCGCCCACTACGACTCTTCCGCCGGAGCATACCTTTCCCTCTATGTTCCCGTCAACGCGGATGTCCGACGGGGAATTGAGGTCGCCCTTGATCGAGGCGCCTCCGGCGATTCTCGTGATGTCGTTCACATTCACGACAGCTTCAGTGGTCTTCTGCATATTTCGTCCCATTTGTCTGTGGTTTATACTATTCCCTTTCCGTGGCAGTTCTTGTACTTCTTGCCGCTTCCGCAAGGGCAGGGGTCATTGCGGCCGATATGACTGTCGGCCTTGACGGGCACCCTGGCCTTCTGCTCTCCGTTGGTGCTGAGGGAGCGTCCGGCTTGAAGCCTGCTCATGTCGGGCCTGCGCACCACCTGGCGGCGGGGAGCCTCGGCGGCCTTGTCCCTGAGGGGCACGAAGGCCTTGAAGAGGAAGGACAGCACGTCCTTGTTGAGGGTCTCGAGCATCTGGGCGAAGAGGTTGTAGCTCTCGAGCTTGTAGACCACAATGGGGTCCTTCTGCTCGTAGGACGCGTTCTGGACGCTCTGCTTGAGGTCGTCCATGTCGCGCAGGTGCTGCTTCCAGTGCTCATCTATCTGATAGAGTATGATGTTCTTCGTCAGGGTCTTGGAAATCTCGCGGCCCTCGGAGCTGTAGGCCTTCTCGAGGTTCACGCTGAGCCCCATGTTCCTGCGGCCGTCCGAGATGGGTATGGAAATCCTCTCGTACTGTGCTCCCTGCTGCTCGTAGACGTCCTTGATTATGGGGTTGAGCTTCTCCACGAGCGCGTCCATGCGGCGCCTGTAGGTGGCCTGCATGGTCTCGCATATCTTGTCCTCGAGGGCGTCGCGCTTCGCGCTCTTGTAGAAGTCCTCATCGAACTCCGCGTCGATTGAGAGCTCGGCTATCATGGTCATGCGGAAATCCTCGAAGGGCAGGGAACGGTACTTCTCCACGAAGAGCGAGGTGGTGTCCAGCATCATGTTCTGGAGGTCGATCTCGATCTTGTCTCCGTTGATGGCGTTGCGGCGGCGGGAGTAGATGGCCTCCCTCTGGTAGTTCATCACGTCATCGTACTCCAGCAGGCGCTTTCGGATTCCGAAGTTGTTCTCCTCCACCCTGCGCTGGGCGTTCTCGACCGCCTTGGAGAGCATGTTCGACTGCAGGGCCTCGTTGTCGGGCATGCTGTCGAGCATCTTCGCGATGCGCTCCGCGCCGAAGAGACGCAGCAGCTTGTCCTCGAAGGATACGTAGAAAGTAGATGAACCGGGGTCGCCCTGACGACCGGCACGTCCGCGCAGCTGGCGGTCCACGCGGCGGGAATCATGACGCTCGGTGCCTATGATCGCAAGTCCTCCGGCGGCCTTCACCTCGGGCGAGAGCTTGATGTCGGTGCCTCGTCCGGCCATGTTGGTGGCGATGGTCACGGTGGAGCTCTGTCCGGCCTGGGCCACGATTTCCGCTTCCCTGGCATGCTCCTTGGCGTTCAGCACATTGTGCTTTATGCCCCTCATCCGGAGCATGCGGCTGAGCAGTTCGGAGGTCTCCACGTCGGTGGTGCCCACGAGCACCGGACGGCCCTTTTCCGTAAGTTCGACCACCCTGTCGATTACAGCCGCGTACTTGGCCTTCTTGGTCTTGTATATGAGGTCGTCCTGATCGTCCCTTATCACCGGCCTGTTGGTCGGTATCACCATCACGTCGAGCTTGTAGATGCTCCAGAACTCGCCCGCCTCGGTCTCGGCCGTACCGGTCATTCCGGCGAGCTTGTGGTACATTCTGAAGTAGTTCTGCAGGGTGATGGTCGCGAAGGTCTGGGTGGCGCCTTCGACCTTCACGTTCTCCTTGGCCTCGACAGCCTGGTGCAGTCCGTCGCTCCAGCGGCGTCCTTCCATGATACGGCCGGTGGACTCGTCGACGATCTTGACCTTGCCGTCCATGATCACGTAGTCCACGTCCTTCTCGAACATGGTGTAGGCCTTCAGCAGTTGGCTGACCGTGTGGACACGTTCGCTCTTGGTGGAGAATTCAGTCATCAGCTCGTCCTTCTTCTGCTGCTTCTCGAGAGGCGACAGTTCGGAGTGCTCAATTTCGGCGGTCTGCGCGCCCACGTCGGGGAGCACGAAGAAATTGTCATTGCCGACAGCGTTGGCGAGCACGTCGTGGCCCTTGTCGGTCATGTCGACAGAATGCAGATGCTCGTTGATCACGAAGAACAGGGGGTCGGTCACCACCGGCATCTCCCTCTCGTTGTCCTGCATGTAGAAGTTCTCGGCCTTCTGGAGCAGCTGCTTCATGCCAGGCTCGGAGAGGAACTTGATCAGCGGGGCGTATTTGGGCAGTCCCTTGTGCGCGCGCAGCAGAAGCATGGCTCCCTCGTTCTCGTCGCCCTCGGAAATCTTCTTCCTGGCGTCGTTGAGAGTCTGGTTCACGAGGCTGCGCTGGGCCTGGTAGAGCTTCTCCACATAGGGGCGGAACTCCAGGTACTGGGCCTCGTCGGCATCGTTGTGCTGTATGGGGCCAGAGATGATCAGAGGGGTACGGGCGTCATCGATGAGCACGGAATCCACCTCGTCGACGATGGCGTAGTGGTGCTTGCGCTGCACGAGATCCTCGGGGCTTACGGACATGTTGTCCCTGAGGTAGTCGAAACCGAACTCGTTGTTGGTTCCGAAGGTGATGTCGCAGTCGTATGCCCTGCGGCGCGCCTTGGAATTGGGCTCATGCTTGTCGATGCAGTCCACCGAAAGTCCGTGGAACATGTACAGGGGGCCCATCCACTCGGAGTCTCGCTTGGAGAGATAGTCGTTGACCGTGACCATGTGCACTCCCTTGCCTGCGAGCGCGTTGAGGAACACAGGCAGGGTCGCCACGAGGGTCTTTCCCTCACCGGTCGCCATCTCGGCTATCTTGCCCTGGTGCAGGGCGATTCCGCCGACCAGCTGCACGTCGTAGTGGACCATGTCCCAGTGTATCTCGCTGCCGCCGGCCATCCAATGGTTGCGGTATATGGCCTTGTCGCCCTCTATGGTCACGAAATCGTGGTTCACCGAAAGGGCGCGGTCGAAGTCGTTGGCCTCGACCACGGTGGTCTCGTTCTCCTTGAAGCGGCGCGCAGTGGACTTCACTATCGCGAACGCCTCCGGCAGAATTTCGTTGAGAGCCTTCTCTATAGCCTCGTCTTCGTCCTTGACCAGCTTGTCGGACTCTTCCGCGAGCTTCACCTTCTCGGAGACGGGGATGTCCTTGTCGAGTTCGGCGCGTATCTCCTCGATTCTCCGCTCGAAGGGGGCTTCAACCTCCCTCAACTGCTGGCGGAGAGCTGCCGAACGTGCCCTGAGCTCATCGGCAGACAGGGCGTCGATTTCAGGATAGACGGCGAGAATACGTTCCAAAATGGGCTTCACGGCTTTGTAGTCGCGCTCCGCCTTGGAACCGAAAATCTTGCCTATGACTGATGCTAATGACATATCTTTCTAAATTTTACGCAAATTTCACAAATATAGCCATAATATTTGAGTTTACACCAAATATGGCTATATTTGCAGGGTAACGCAGGATTAGCACATCGGTAGTGCATTGGCTTCCCAAGCCAAGGAGGAGGGTTCGACTCCCTTATCCTGCTCCAAAAAAGGATGACAGCCTTCCGGCCGCCATCCTTTTTCCTTTCTCCGCCGGCCCGGCTACTCCTCGACGCGGAGCCTGAGCCCGGAGAATATGGTATCGGGGCGCAGCTCCATCACAGCGGACTCCTCCCCCGCCATGCAGAAGCCGCATTTGTCGCATATTCCCAGCGACTCGCCCATGCACTGGGGGCTGCGCGTGCCGTCGGTATAGATGAAGTTGGTCATCCAGCAGCGGCGCCGGAACCTGTTGTCCCTCATCTTCGTCAGGCCGCTCCTGGAATTCATTATCGGATACCCTCTCTTCTTGTAGTCGAGGATCATGTCTATGATTTCGCGTTTCCTCTCCTGGCTTGGCGCCATGTGCTCCGTGCCCGGGAAAGGGGTGTGGAAATTCAGGGAAATCGAACGGAAATACGGACTCGCGGCCACATATTCTATCGCATCGGCAACCCCGTCGCAGTTCAGCACGTTGATGGCCATGTTGGCGCTGAGGTTCCTGAACCCGCTGGCGGCGACATTCTTCTCCATGCGCGCGAAGGTGCCCTTTCCGCGTATGCGCTCGTGGACCTCGCCCACCCCGTCGAACGAGACCCATACGCTGTCGGCGGCGCAGCCGGCGAACGGAAGCTGGGCGTTGGTGGTTATGGTGCAGGAATAGAAGCCCATACCGCGCGCCATGCGGCAGAGGTCGTTCACGGTCCTGTCGCCGTCACGCCAGAGGAAAGGCTCCCCGCCCTCGAAATCCACGAAGCGCGAACCCCGGTCGAGACAGAACTGCAGTTCTTCGCGTATCTGCTCCATGCTCTTGTCGACAGGGGCCTCATGGTTGTAGACACTGCAGTGACGGCAGCTCAGGTTGCATCTGTCGGAAATGAAAAGCACGCTCTGCAGCGGCTTCCTGCGGCCCAGGACGGCGTTCTCGAACCACCACCAGGGCATATATGCGAGTTGACCTAACTTGTTCATCTGTATCAGAATATAAGCGAAAGCAGCTTAGCCGCCAGGATTATCATGCAGAAGGCGCCGGTGATGTTGCGCGAGGTGAGCCAGCGCATCATGAACCAGTCTATGCCCATGGCCTTATAGCGCTCCCAGCCCTTCATGGCACCGAGTATCAGGGGCGGCATGTCAGGCACTCCGGTGCGCCCGTGCGCGAAATCCCGGAGCGAGCCGCAGAGCCAGAGACTGCGCGGCAGCACCAGAATCACCGCAAGATATGCGGGCTCAAGGGAGAAGAACACGGCCCCGGCCACGATGGTCAGATAAGGGAGCAGGTTCAGAATCCATACCGCCGCAAGCCGCAGCCCGTCGCTGCGCAGCAGTCGTGCGAGGGTCATCTTCCCGGACTCAGTATCCCCGGCTATCTCGATGAAGCTGTGGGTATAGAGTATGTTCAGCACGAGCAGGCCGACAGGCACGGAGACCCATACCAGCTCGGAGGAGATGAAGCCCGCCGTAGCGTAGAAGCAGCCGGCCATCAGCAGGGGCCCGAAAATCAGGCCTATCACAGGCTCGCCCAGGCCTCTGGAAGCCAGTTTCAGCGGGGGCCCCGAATAGAAGATGCCGAGGAAGCCGGCCAGCGCAGCTATGGCCATTATCCACCATGCTCCCGAAGGGCCGCCGAATCCGTTACGGACAAGCCAGTACAGGAATACGCCCAATCCGCAGAGTGCGGCCACACCGAGGAAGGCCCCTATCGCCCTGAGCAGCGAGGCCGGAGTCTCGCTCCCGTCGGTCAGATAGGGATACTTGACCATCATGGCCCGGAAGCCCTTGCGAACCACCCTGTCCCGGTCGCCAAGCATGTCTGCCCTGTAGTCGAAATAGTCGTCGGCGAGATTCATGGCGAGATGGGCGGCTGCCACCCCGAGCACCGCAAGCAGCCCCGTCCAGAGATTGAACGAGGGGGAGCCGGCGGCCAGCACCACCGCCAGTACGGCCGGCATCAGGCTCTGCATGAGCGACACCGACCTCGCATTCTTCATCCAACTGCGGATTCTTACTTTCATTTTCTTAAGCCGAATCAGTCACGGGCCGACAAAATTAAAAATATTTTTTCCAAATCTTTGTATAATAAAATAAATTCACTTATATTCGTCCCGAAGTTTTTCATAGTTTAAGTTTAGGTTAAGTAACGGACTCTTCGCCGTGAGGCGAAGAGTCCGTGAAATTTTTCTACACAATTAAATTTTATCTCCAGCTTTTTACGTTTCCGTTTCCGATTGCAGGCGGCTTCCGCTAACTTTGCGGAAAAACTATGGAAACTTTGACACGCATCTTTCTCGGACTGGCCGCAGCGCTGCCCGTCCTGAACTCCTGCCAGGGCATGTTCGCCGACAGGCAGGGTACCATCAGAATCTCCTTCCTTGACGAGAGGACGGTCCAGACCAGAGCCTCGGACAGGATTCCCCCGACCGACGACTTCATCCTCACCGTCACCTCCTCCGGCGGCGACACCGTATATGAAGGGCGTTTCGGCGACTCGCCCGAAGAACTCACGGTCCAGCCCGGAAGCTACACCATCTCGGCGGTATCGGACAAGTTCGACGAACCCGAGTACGAGAAGCCCGTCTTCGGGGACGAGCAGGTGGTCGTGGTGAAATCGGGAGAGACCGTCTCCGTCCAGCTTGTCTGCCGCCAGACCAACTGCGGCATAAGGCTGTTGGCCGACAGTTCATTCATCGAACTCTTCCCCGAGGGCGAACTCTTCATTGAAGGCCCTGGAGGCAGCCTGCGCCAGGACTATGCGGAAGACCGTACCGCCTATTTCAGTCCGGGCACGGTTTCGGTATCCGTAAGCGAATCCGGGATGAAGCAGCCCCTGTTCTCACGGACACTCGAGGCCCAGCAGATACTCAGCGTCAGGATCTCCGCCAACGTCGGGCAGGAATCCGGCAGCATAAGCCTGCAGGTTGACACCACTCGCATACGCTTCTCGGAGAACTATGTCTACGGCGACGACGACGCGTCCGACATCAGCAACGCGATGGGAGTCATGCAGGCGAGGGACAGGAGCGGAGAAAAGGACGTATGGGTATACGGCTACATAGTGGGCGTGGCCACGAGCACGGGCAAGATAGCGTTCTACCCTCCCTTCGAGAAGGACACGAACATAGCCCTCGGCCTGCGCTCCACCACCGTGAACGAGGATTACTGCATCACCGTAGAGCTGAAGTCCGGAGCCATCAGGGACGGGCTCAACCTGATGTCCAACCCCGAGCTGCTGGGCCGCCGCATATATATAAAAGGAGACCTGGTATCCGCATATTACGGAATACCGGGTCTCAAGAACGTGACTGAATATCAGTTCGACGACTAGATGCGCTTCAGGATGGCCTCGGTCTGTGCTTCGTAGCCGGGCTTGCGCAGGAGGGCGAACATGTTCTTCTTGTAGGCCTCCACGCCGGGCTGGTTGAAGGGGTTGATGCCGAGCGTGTATGCGCTGACGCCGCAGGCGAACTCGAAGAAATAGAACAGGGCGCCGAGGCTCTCCTCGCAGATGTGGTCTATCACGACCTCCATCTGGGGAACTCCGCCGTCAATGTGCGCGAGCTTGGTTCCCAGCCTTGCCATGGCGTTGCAGTGCTCCACCCTCTGACCGGCAAGGTAGTTGAGCTGGTCGAGGTTCTGCTCGTCGGAACCTATGACCACCTCCCTGTTGGACTTCTCCACGACCACCGTGGTCTCGAACATCACGCGCTCGCCTTCCTGGATGAACTGCCCCATGGAATGGAGGTCGGTGGTGCAGACAACGGATGCGGGGAAGATGCCCTTGAGCTCCTTGCCCTCGGACTCGCCGTAGAGCTGCTTCCACCACTCTCCGAGATACTGGAGCTTGGGATTGAAGGTCACGAGAATCTCGACCTTCTTTCCGAGTTCTGTATAGAGCAGGTTGCGCATGGCGGCGTACTTGACCGCAGGATTCTCGGCTGACTTCTCGAGCAGGGCCTCCCTCTCCTCGGCGGCTCCCTTGAGCATCGCGCGGATGTCGAAGCCGGCGATCACGATGGGAAGGATGCCCACCGGAGTCAGCACGGAATAGCGTCCGCCGACATTGTCGGGAACCACGAAGGTCTTGTATCCCTCCTGGGTCGCGAGGGTCTTGAGGGCCCCCTTCACCGCATCGGTGATGGCCACGATGCGGACTGCGGCCTCCTGCTTGCCGTAGGTCTTCTCGATATATTCCTTGACCACGCGGAAGGCCACGGCGGGCTCGGTGGTGGTGCCGGACTTGGAGATCACGATGCAGGCCGTGTTGCAGCGGCCCGCGAGATCCATGAGCTCGGCGAGATATTCCTCGGAGAGGTTGTTTCCGGCGAAGACTATCCTGGGAGCCTTGTCGGACTGTATGAAGCTGTGGGAGAGGGCCTCGATGGCGCAGCGGGCTCCAAGATAGGAGCCTCCGATGCCTATGACGACCACGAGATCGACCTTCCTGGCCGCCCACTCGTCACGGATGGCCTCGCAGTCCCTGATCAGCTGTTCGGGGATGTCGACGGGAAGGGTCTTCCAGCCGAGGAAGTCGTTTCCGGCCCCGTTTTCGTCGCGGAGTGTGTCATAGGCGGCAAGCGCCTTCTCCACATACTTCTGATAATCTGCGGCCTTGACGAATGAGTCGCAGCCTTCAATGTTCACTTTTACCATATCAAGTCAGAAATTAAGTTTCAATATCATGCAAAATTACCTCTAATTCTACAAAAACTCAAACAACTTGGACTAAATTTGCATCATGTTCGCGCTGGTGGACTGCAACAATTTCTTCGTCTCGTGCGAGAGGGTTTTCCAGCCCTGGCTGGAAGGCCGCGCCGTGGTGGTGCTGTCGAACAACGACGGCTGCGTGGTCGCGCGTTCCAACGAAGCCAAGGCCCTTGGAATCAAGATGGGCACGCCCTTCTTCCAGGTGCGCGGGCTCTGCGACAGCGGGCGCCTGGAGGTCCGCTCCTCCAACTACAGGCTCTACGGCGACATGTCCGGGCGCGTCATGCGGCTGCTGCGCCGCACGGTGCCGCAGGTCGAAGTCTATTCGATAGACGAGGCCTTCATGGTCCTCGGGGAGATGAAGCCGGAACGGTACATGCCGCTGTGCAGGGAGACGGCGGAGAAGGTAAGGCGCTGGACCGGCATACCCGTGAGCATAGGCGTCGCGCCCACCCGGACCCTCGCGAAGATGGCCAGCCATTTCGCGAAGCGCTACCCGGCCTACAGGGGCGTATGCGCCATCGACAGCGTGGAGAAGCGCCGCAAGGCCCTGGAGCTCACTCCCATAAGGGAAGTGTGGGGCGTGGGCTGGAGAGGTGCGCCGAAGCTGGAGGCCTCAGGGGTCAGGACGGCGGCTGATTTTGCCGGGAGGCCGGAGGAATGGGTACTCAGGCACATGGGCACGGGCGGGGTGCGCACATGGATGGAGTTGCACGGAGAGGCTGTCATAAACCGCGACATCGAGGAGCGCAAGCAGTCGATATGCACTTCGCGCTCGTTCCCGGAACTGATCGAAGACAGGGATGAGCTGGCCGCGAGGGTGTCGGACTTCGCCGCGGCATGCGCTCGGAAGCTGCGCAAGGAGGACTCGGTGGCCGGAAAGGTCATGGTGTTCCTGGGGACGAACCGCTTCAGGGAAGACCTGCCCCAGTACAACCCGACGGGCGAGAGCGAACTGGATCCGCCGGCCAACAGCACCCAGGCGATAGTGAAGGCGGCCCTGGAGGTGTTCGGCAGAATCTACAGCCCGGGCTACGGATACAAGCGCGCAGGCGTAATCGTGGGCGGAACCGGCCCGGCGGACCTCGTGCAGCTGTCGCTGTTCGACCGCGAGGAGGACAGGGAGAGCCGGGAGAAGTCAGAGACGCTGTCGGAGCTCATGGACAGGATCAATTCGCGCGGGGAGAACCTACTGCGCCTGGGCGTGCAGCGGCCCGGGCACTATTCTGACGGCATACGTCGTGAGCACTGTTCACGCCTCTTCACCACCGACTGGAACGAACTCCTGGAAATCAAGTAGCCGCCACATGCTGCGTGCCGCTGTCGGGGCGGAGAGGTTCCGCGCAAAGCGCTCCATCGATGCTGCGCATCGCCCGCTCACAGCCGCGGGCGGCTAGCCTCTCCGCTCCCTGACACGGCACGCGGCAGAACTTCGTTGAATTCCGCAAGCACGCCGTGGCCTCCCGGCATCCGGCCGCATCAGCGGCCCCGGTGGAGCGTCAGCGAGATTTGCCTTGCAAATCGAGCAACGGAGCCGGCAGCCGGAGCGCAGCGCAGGCTGAGCAACGCGCAGCGTTGTGTTTCAATCAGCGACGTATGTGATACGGAAGCTTCTACCGGAGCTTCCGTATCACATACGTCACCACGCCCCAGGGCACGAAATCCGCGCCTTCGGGGACATGAATCGGCTTGTACCTGGCATTGCCCGGAAGCAGCCAGAGTCCGTCCGGACGCCGCGATATGTATTTCAGGCAGAACTCGCCGTCGAGGAAGCAGACCACCATGTCGCCCTCCGCTGGCGTCAGGGACTTGTCGATCACCAGCACGTCGCCCTCGTGCACGTCGGCGTCGGCCATCGAATCCCCCACAACCCTGCCGTAGAAGGTCGATTCGGGATGCCGCACAAGCTCGCGGTTGAGGTCGATGACCCCGCTCATGTAGTCAGCTGCCGGCGAAGGGAAGCCCGCGTGTATTTCAGGGAGATCGGCCATCTACAGCATCGAGATTATCCAGCGGCTGATCAGCGAGCAGCGCTTCGCGAAGGTCTGCGGAGCGAGCGTCTCCGGAGTGTCGCTGCGCTTGTTGGTATGGTCCGTTATGCCGGAAGTGAACATCACCGAGGGGATTCCGGCCTCCAGGAACCAGCGCTGGTCCCCTATCCTGCGGTAGAAGAGTTCGGTGAAGTTGTCGCTGCCGTAGTAGCTGAAGGAGATGTCGAGCCCCAGTCCGGCATTGGCGCTATCGAGCGAGAAGCGGTGGCTCCCCCCTCCGAGGGCGATAAGATATTCCGGCTTCCCCGGATCGGTCGGCTCAAGGGTCGAGCCGACCAGCTCCATGTTGACCATCATGCCTATGGGATATTCAATGGAATAGCGCGCCAGGAACTCCCGCGAACCGGAGAGACCGGCCCCGTGACCGTCGAAGGCCACGAATATCAGTCCGACATCGCCCCTGCAGAACTGCGGGAGGCTGCGGGCCATGCAAAGCAATGCGGCCACCCCCGAAGCGTTCGCGTCCGCGCCGGGATAGCTCACCCCGTCGAAGCTGCCCACGCCGTCGAAGTACGCGCCCACGACTATGTAGCTGCGGAACCAGCCCGGCGTCACGCCTATCACGTTGTGGCCCGCCTCCCCTGCCGCCTCGAAGGACTGGAAGGAAGTGCGCAGTCCGGCGTTCCTGAACTGGCGGAAGATATAGAAGGAGCTCGCGCAGGCGCCGGCGGTACCGAAGCCCCTGCCCTGCCGCGCGGAATCCGCAAGAAAGCGCACCTCGGTCATGAGTTCATCAGCCGTCTGGGCCCCGGAACGCGGGGCCGCCATGCAGCAAACGCTCAAAAGGAGGAGAATTTTGCAGATCTGCTTCAATTCGGGATGATAATTGTTATATCTTTGCAAAGATAATGAAAAAGTTCTTTCTGACCATAGCGCTGGCCCTCGCCTGCTCGCTTTCCGCCCTTGCCCAGTATGACCAGGATGTGTTCATGTGGAGGGGGCGGCAGGCCCTGTCGGACGGCAAGTACGCCCTGGCGATACAGAACTTCAACATTCTCACCCGGCTCGACACCACCGACTACTGGAGCTTCTTCTTCCGGGGCATAGCCAAGTACAACCTCGGCGACATACGCGGCGCCCAGGCCGACTTCGACAGCTCGGTGCGGCTAAACCCGGTGTTCACCAACGGCTACCACTACCGCGCCATCACCGAAAGCCGCGCGGGCGACTACGAGGCAGCCTTCAAGGACTTCGAACGGGCCCTGGAGCTCAGGCCGGGGGAAATCGGAATATACTTCTCCCGGGGAGTCACCTCCTTCCTGGCCCAGCACTTCGAGGACGCCGTGGCCGACTTCGACCTCTATATAAAGAAGGAGCCCGGGGATCCGGCCGCCTACCTCAACCGAGGGGCATCATACCTCTTCCTCGCCGATACGACCAAGGCCCTCGCCGACTACAACCAGGCGATAAAGCTCGACCGCTTCGAGCCGGAAGGCTACATCAGGCGGGCGCGCATATATTCGGGGCAGAAGCTGTATGACGAGGCCGTCGAAGACCTCAACCGCGCGATAGAGCTCGACACCACCAACACCTTCGCATACTTCAACCGCGCCCTGCTGCTCTACGAAAGGCACGACTACAACGGGGCGATGGCCGACTTCAACACCGTGCTGCGCCACGAGCCGGGCAACGCGCTCACGCTCTACAACCGCAGCCTCATCTACACCCAGGTAGGCGACTACGAGAAGGCCCTCGAGGACATCGACAGGGTAATCAACATCAACCCCGACAACGTGCTGGCCCATTTCAACAGGGCGGCCATCTTCGTGGAGATGGAACGCTGGATGGACGCGCTGGCCGACTACAACAAGGCGATAGAACTGTACCCCGACTTCGCCAAGGCCTACCTCAACCGCTCCTACGTGGAGAACATGCTGGGACGCACCCGAGAATCCAAGGCCGACTACGAGACCGCGCAGCAGAAGGTCAGGGAATACATGGAGAACAGCAAGGAGGCCTCCTACGCCGACACCACGAGGAAATACGATTCGCTGCTCGCCTTCGACGGCGACTTCGCCCAGGAGGAGTTCAACAACGAGCTGCTGCAGCACCGCGACGTGGACATACAGTTACGGCCGCTCTACCGCTTCGGGCTGCTTCCCGAGAAGGAAAACCGCAGCGTGGCGCTCTCGCGCCGCTATGAGAACGCCCTGATCGACCGGTTCATCGACCAGTCTCCCCTGCCCATGGGCATAAGCAACGGGCAGACCAGGGGCGACGGCAGTCTGATCTTCACCAGCACGGCCGAGGAATGCTTCGTGAAAGGCCTGCAGGAGCTGCAGGACAAGCGCTTCACCTCCGCGCTCGAATGGTTCGACAAGGCCGTGCAGACCGCCGGGGACGATGTGGAGCGCGACAAATACGCCAACTACTACAAGGCCTTCTACCTCATGAACCGAGGGGTGCTCAAGGCCGAGATGATAGATTTCATAGCCTCGCTCGAAGGCAACGTGCAGACCCTCTCGATGGACGCCAACTCCACTACGAGGGCGAGGGTGAGCGACCATGTGGCGCGCAGCTACGACTACTCCGACGCCATAGCCGACATCAGGGCGGCGCTCGAGATACTTCCCGACATCCCCTACCTGTACTTCAACCTCGGAAACCTGCTCTGCCTGTCGTCGCAGTTCGTGGAGGCCATCGAGAACTACGACATGTCCATCAAGCTGTACCCCTACATGGGAGACGCCTACTTCAACCGCGGGCTCGTGCTCATCTACCTCAGGGACAGTGAGAAAGGCTGCATCGACCTGTCGCGCGCGGGAGAACTCGGAGTCGAGGACGCCTACAGCGTGATCTCAAAATACTGCGAGAATGAAGGCGATTAGATTCAAGTCCCTGTCGTCAGGGAGCTGCGGAAACTGCTATTTCCTGGGAATATTCGAAGAAGGAGAGGAGGGACGGAGCTGCGAATGCGCGGTGCTGGTGGACGCCGGAGTGAGCCCCCGCAGGCTGAAGAAGGAGCTCGCCCGCGACGGAATCGACACCGGATGCATCTCCGCGATACTCATCACCCACGACCATCTTGACCACATACGCTCGCTGGCTTCGTACTGCAAGCACATGCGTTTCCCCGTATTGACGACTCCCGGGCTCACGAAGGTGCTGTCGCACCATTTCATGACCGCCCGTCAGATAGGAGGGCTCGCGCATGAGCTCGGGGAGGGATGGAACGAGATAGTCCCGGGACGCATCAGCGCACGCTATTTCTCCGTCCCGCACGACGCCTCGCAGACCGTGGGCTACGCAATCATGCTGGACGGATACAGATTCCTGATCATGACCGACGCCGGCAGGATGACGCAGGAGGCCATGGAACTCGCCGGCAAGGCGGACACCGTGGTGATAGAGTCGAACTACGACTACGAAATGCTGCGCAACGGCCCCTACACCAGGGCGCTGCAGGACAGGATATGCGGCGGGCACGGGCACCTTTCGAACGACGAATGCGCCGAGGCGGTGAAGGAGTTCGCACACGAAGGCCTGCGCAACGTGTTCCTCTGCCACCTCAGCGAGCACAACAACACTCCGGAACTGGCATTCAACTGCACGCGCGAAGTCCTCGACCCGTCAGTCAGGCTCATGCCGTTGCCGCGCCAGACCCCGTCACCGCTTATCGAACTTTAGCGGTTCCTTCGCCGCTAGCCCTTCCAGAGGCCGTGGAGGTTGCAATACTCCCAGGCCGCCACGGGTGCGTCGCCAGGCACCAGCGCGAAGCTCGCCTCCGGCCTGTCGCCGGGCTTCAGCTCGCAGAACTGCACTCCCTTCCCGGTCTGCAGCACGATCCACTTGATATAATGAGCCTCGAGCATCGGATGCTCCACGCTTCCGACCTTGACGGTCACGACGTCGCCTTCGCGGGAGATTACCGGCACGTGCTTCTCCCCCGCGCCGTCGCTCGTATTCGGAGCCATCTCCTGCATGGGCTCGCCGCAGCATATCACCTTGACGCCGCTACGTTCCACGTAGGCGATCACATTGCCGCAATGGCGGCATACATAGAACTTGACTTCCATGATTCCTGAATTTATTGGTTCTCCCGTAAAGTTACAATTCTTTGCGGATTATCGGCATGGGCATAAGGGGAATTTTGTAGAAGCAACTGCTTACCATGCCACAGATAGCCGTCACAATCAGAATAGACGAAGGCGTCAAGAAACATCTCTGCCAGGATTCCGGACAGATGCGGACATTGTCCTAAAGGAAACGGTATAACGGAACTACTTCCTGAGCTTCAGCAGCTCGCTGACGATGTAACGCACGTCGTCGTCCGTGACGCAGGGGCCGGAAGGCAGACAGAGGCCGACCTTGAAGAGGCTCTCGCTCTCGCCGTTGAGGTATGCAGGGCAGTCCGCGGACACCGGCTGCCTGTGCATCGGTTTCCAGAGCGGGCGCGACTCGATGCCGGCGGCGTCAAGCCCCATTCGCATGGCCTCCACGTTGGTGTTCGGCTCGCAGTCGGTATGCACCGATACCGCCTCGTGGGTGACTCCGGCCGCTCCGCCGACCGCGCCCTGCACCGCCGCCTTGTAGGCGTTCTCCTCTCCCCTCACCTTCAGATCCGGGTCGAGCGTGACCGTATTCAGCCAGTAGTTGCTGTCGTACCTCCCGGAGGGGTTGCTGTGCAGTGTGATGCCGTCAACGCCGTCAAGCAGTTCGCGGTAGAGGTCATGCACATGCCTGTGGTGCGCGATATGCTCATCCAGCACCGTCATCTGCCCGCGGCCGATTCCCGCGCAGATGTTCGACATGCGGTAGTTGTAGCCGATTTTCTCATGCTGGTAGTAAGGGTACGCCTCGCGCGCCTGCGTCGCATAGAACATTATCTCCTTCTTCGTCTCAGCGTCCGGGCAGATCAGCGCTCCGCCGCCCGAGGTCGTAATCATCTTGTTGCCGTTGAACGACAGCACGCCGAAGCGGCCGAACGTGCCGCAGACCTGGCCGTCGAAGCGGCTGCCGAGGCCCTCCGCCGCATCCTCGATGACCGGGATGCCGTACTTCTCCCCGATGGCGACAATCTCGTCGATTCTGCCGGGCATGCCATACAAATAAACCGGAATGATCGCCTTGGGCTTTCTTCCGGTTTTCGAGATTCTGTCGTCTATCGCCTGCTCCAGCAGCTGTGGGTCCATGTTCCAGGAATCGGGCTCCGAGTCCACGAACACCGGCGTCGCGCCGAGGTAGCGTATGGGGTTCGAAGACGCGCAGAAAGTGAAGCTCTGCACCAGCACCTCATCGCCCGGGCCGACCCCGCAGGCTATCAGCGCCAGATGGACCGCCGCCGTACCGGCAGAGAGAGCCACCACTTCCTTGCCGGCTCCGACGAAGTCCTTGAGGTCATCTTCAAATGCATTGACATTGGGCCCGAGAGGCACGACCCAGTTCGTGTCGAACGCCTCCCGGATATACTTCATTTCCGTCCCGCTCATGTGAGCGAGACAGAGGTAGATACGGTTGTGCATGGTATTTATTTAAAAGGTTATTCCTTGTCTAATGATTTAACAGGCCTCGCCGGAACCCCGACGACCTCGGTATAGTCAGGGACATCGCGAGTTACGACAGCACCGGCACCCACTATCGACCACTTGCCGATTCTTATGCCCTGAATGACTACCGCACCGGCACCAATCCAGCTGCCTTCCCCTACTTTCACGTTGCCGCAGAGGGTGGCGTGGGGAGACACCTGCACATAATTTTCCAAACGACATTCATGTCCTACTGTAGCTCCAGTATTAATGATACAATGTTCCCCTACAACTGTTTCTGCATTAATGACGGCACTTGCCATTATCACAGTTCCATCTCCTATCATTGCAGAACAAGATAAAGCCGTAAATGGATGGAGAGCCTTACCAAAGTTACATTTAAGAGACTCAACAATCCTTTTTCTGATCTTATTATCGCCAACACAAATAATGAATGGGCCCTTATTTGCGGCCGAATGCGAGACTCTCAGACTGCCAAAGTATTCTAAATTGAGATTGTCATCAACCACACCAAGGACGTTATTCCCTTGGGCCTCAACAATCTCTCGAATTACTTTAGCATGCCCACTGGCACCATATAGAAAAATTCCTTCGTTACCCATTTCCAGTGAATCGCTCCATAGTAACAGATGTCGCAGAAGATATTCCTTCTCGCTTTATAACTTTATTTATCGTCATAAAAACTATTTTTATATCTACGAGCAAGGAACAATGGTCGACATACCACACGTCAAGTTTGAACTTCTCCTGCCAGCTGATTGCGTTTCTGCCGTGAACCTGCGCCCAGCCGGTGATTCCGGGACGCACTTCATGCCTTCTCGCCTGCTCTTTGGAATATAGCGGAAGATATTCCGGCAGCAAAGGCCGAGGGCCGATAAGAGCCATATCTCCTTTAAGCACATTTATGAGTTGAGGCAGCTCATCAAGGGAAGTTGAACGGATGAATTTCCCGACCTTGGTAAGGCGTTGTGCATCAGGAAGAAGCTTTCCGTTCGCATCCTTTTCGTCCGTCATGGTCTTGAACTTTATCACCTTGAAAATCTTTCCGTTCTTTCCGGGACGCGCCTGGGTGAAAAATGCGCCGGCACCGCGATTGGCGAAGTGAAGGAAAATTGCGATAAGCAATAAAATTGGCCAGACTATCAGGAGGACGGCAGCGGAGATAAAGAAATCCAATAACCGTTTAAAAAAGTGCTTATACATAGCTTTCACACAACCTACACATGAGACATTATTCTCTTGTAGCTGACATCTACCGTATAGTTCTTGAGAAAGAATTGGTATCCTTTCTCCCCCATCGCGTCAAGATTATGGGAAGAACAAATCATTTCGTCAACAGCATTATTGAAGTCCTCCGGATAGCCATGCAAACCGCTTATTCCGAAACCGTTCTTACTGATGATGTCCCCTACATCGGTATTCTCATCAGTAAAGGCGATGACCGGCATCCTGTTCTCCAAATACGAAAGCAGCCTGGAAGGGAAATTGGGAATAGTGAATCTATGGTCAAGGAAAATCATTCCCACATCGCAGTTACGGACCAGGATGTTATAGTCTGACGCCGGCAATGCCGACATCAGTCTTGCAGATTTTGGCTCTTCCCTATCAAACCACGATTTCAACCGGGGATATTCAGTACCGCTGCCAACAATGAGGAAATAGCAGTCATCGCGATTCCTGTTGTTCTGCAAACATTCTATCAGGAAAGCTATTCCCTGAGGCTTGCCCAGATTCCCGCCATAAATAAATACCGGCTTATCCAGCGGCAGACCATATTTCTTACGGATTTCCTCTCTTTCTCCTGCGTTCCGAACATTTTCAACCGCTTCCAGACTATTGGGATTCACCTCAACCTTGCCACTATCTATTTCCGGATCTTGTTGAAGCAGATATCTTACATTCGCCGGAGACATACAACCGATATAATCCGACAGACGATACAGTCTCTGCTCCTTTCGACGGAAGACCTTATAAATGAGGCTTCTCTTTGAAAACATTCCCAAATCCACTGCATTCTGAGGGAAGATGTCTTTCAGAAGAAGATATGATATGGCTTCAGGATTCTGCTTCTTAAGATATTCCACGACGCTGGTGAGAGTGATAGGAGGAGTCGAGTACAATATCAAGTCAAAACGGACATCTTTCAGATATTTCCGAATCGCATTCTTGAATTGGGATTCCAGCATGACCGTCCCTATCCCTTTTTCGACGAGATTCGTTTTCTGTATATTGAATGTCTTCACACTCAATATCGTGACGCCATCCTGTTCTTTTATTGACGTCGGGGTATGATACCGGCGTTCAGCAGGGCAGACAATCCAGACATTATGCCCTTCGTCACGGAATCTACGCATCAAATCAGTATAAATTCCCCTGCCCCCTATGCCGGTTATTCTGCCCAAAGTCAAAAATATCAGATTCATACACTCAATATTTCCTCCAGACCATCTTGTTGACGACGCCGGTGTAGCTCTGTATGATCTTGACGACCTTGGCGGATACGTTCTCCTCGACGTAGTCGGGCACTGGGACGCCGGAATCCCCGTCCGCGTTCATCCTTACGGCCGTGTCCACGGCCTGCAGCAGCGATTGCTCGTCTATGCCGGCGAGGATGAAGCAGCCCTTGTCCAGCGCCTCCGGCCTCTCGGTCGACGTCCTGATGCAGACCGCCGGGAACGGGCGTCCGACGCTCGTGAAGAAGCTGCTCTCCTCGGGAAGGGTTCCGGAGTCCGAAACCACCGCGAATGCGTTCATCTGCAGGCAGTTGTAGTCATGGAACCCCAGCGGCTCGTGCCGGATGACACGGCTGTCGAGCCTGAACCCGCTCGCCTCCAGCCTCTTCCTCGAGCGGGGGTGGCAGCTGTAGAGCACGGGCATGTCGTATTTCTCCGCCATGGCGTTGATGGCGCCGAACAGGCTCCTGAAATTCTTCTCCGTGTCAATGTTCTCCTCCCTGTGGGCGGACAGGAGGATGTACCTCCCCTTCTCCAGTCCGAGGCGCGCATGCACATCGGAGGCTTCAATCTCCGCCAGGTTCGCACGCAGCACCTCCGCCATCGGCGACCCCGTCACGTAGGTGCGCTCCTTCGGCAGGCCGCATTCGATGAGATACCGCCGCGCGTGCTCCGAGTAGCAGAGGTTCACGTCCGAGATGATGTCGACTATCCTCCGGTTCGTCTCCTCCGGCAGGCACTCGTCTTTGCACCTGTTGCCGGCCTCCATGTGGAAGATGGGTATGTGCAGGCGCTTGGCCCCGATGACGCTCAGGCAGGAGTTCGTGTCCCCCAGGACGAGCACCGCGTCAGGCTGCGTCCGGACCATGAGCTTGTAGCTCCTGTCGATGATGTTGCCTATGGTCGCCCCCAGGTCGTCGCCGACGGCGTCCATGTACACCTCCGGGTCGGCTAGCTTCAGATCCTTGAAGAACACCCCGTTGAGGTTGTAGTCGTAGTTCTGCCCGGTGTGGGCCAGCAGGCAGTCGAAGTACTTCCTGCACTTGGTTATCACGGCCGCCAGGCGGATTATCTCCGGCCTCGTGCCGACTATGATGAGCAGTTTCAGTTTTCCGTTGTTCTTGAAAGATGCCATGTCCGTCTATTTTACGGGTTCGAAATATGTGTCAGGGCGGTCCGGGTCGAAGACTTCGTTCGCCCACATCACCGTCACGAGGTTCTCGGTGTCGCTGAGGTTGATGATGTTGTGCGTGTAGCCGGGCAGCATGTGCACGGCCCGGATGTCCTCGCCCGAGACCTCGAACTCTATCACCTCGTCGGAGCCGACCCTGCGCTGCTGTATCAGGCCGCGGCCGCTCACGACGATGAAGAACTCCCACTTGGTGTTGTGCCAGTGCTGCCCCTTGGTCACGCCGGGCCTAGAGATGTTCACGCTCACCTGACCGCATTTCTCCGAACGGAGCATTTCGGTGAAGCTGCCCCTCTCGTCGACGTTCATCTTCAGAGGGAAGGCGACCTTCTCCTTCGGGAGGTACGAGAGATAGGTGGAGTACAGTTTCTTGGCGAAGGAGCCCTCCGGAATCTCGGGAATCACCAGGCTCTCCGGCTGTCCGGCGAAGCGGTGGAGCAGGTCGACGATCCCGCCCAGCGTGGCCCTGTGCGACACGGGCACGTAGCAGTATCGGCCGTCCTCCTCCGCGACAGGGTCGAGCCCGTCGAACTCGCAGCGGTGCTCCTTCCCGGCGAGGGCGGCCACCATCTCGTCCACGAGGTCGTCGATGTACACGAGCTCGAGCTCCGTCGAACGGTCGTTGACCTGTATGGGGAGGCCGTTCGCGATGTTGTTGCAGAACGTCGCCACGGCCGAGTTGTAGTTCGGGCGGCACCATTTCCCGAACAGGTTCGGGAAACGGTAGACAAGGACCCTGGCCCCCGTCTCCTCCGCGTAGCCGAAGAACAGCTCCTCTCCAGCAAGCTTCGACCTCCCGTAGTCGGAGGCGCCGTAGCGGCCCATCAGGGTCGCCTGGATGGAGCTGGACAGCATCACGGGGCACTTGTTGCCGTACTTCTTCAACGTGTCGAGCAGCACGGACGCGAAGCCGAAGTTCCCCTTCATGAACTCCGACCGGTCCTTGGGCCTGTTGACCCCCGCCAGGTTGAACACGAAGTCCGCCTCCCTGCAGTAGGTGTCGAGTTCGGCGGGGTCGCTGTCGACGTCGTATTCATAGACCGTCAGATCGCCGGTCACGGGGTACCAGCGCGCCTTCCCGTCCCGTATGTTGTGGAGCTGGGCCACGAGGTTCCTGCCGACAAAGCCCTTGGCTCCGGTAACCAGTATATTCATCAGGATTGTTTGTTTTTCGTTGGATGTGCAGACTCTGGGACCCTGTCTGCCGGGATTCTGCCGCCGCGTTCCGTCCGTGCGCCCGCGGCATGGCGCCGATGCCCTGTCGTTGTGTTATTCCGACCTGATCTCGCGCGCCTTCGCCCTGGGGATGAGGCCGAGGTCCTCCTGTATGAAGCGCAGGCGCATGAGCTGCTCCTTCATCCCCTCCACGTCCAGGCGCCTGGTGTTGTGGCTGTGGTAGTCCTCGATGCGGGAGACGTCCTCGCTGCCGTCCTTGAAGAACTTGTCGTAGTTCAGGTCGCGCGTGTCGCAGGGTATCCTGTAGTAGCCGCCCATGTCTATCGCGCGCGCCATCTCCTCCCTCGTGACGAGGGTCTCGTAGAGCTTCTCGCCGTGCCGGGTGCCGATGACCTTCACCTCCGTCTCGCCGTACTTCGGGTCGACCTTGGCGTATATCTCCTTCAGGGCCTGCGCCAGCGTGGACAGGGTCGCCGCAGGGGCCTTCTGCACGAACAGGTCGCCGTTGTAGCCGTGCTCGAACGCGTATACGACGAGGTCGACGGCGTCGTCGAGCGTCATCATGAAGCGCGTCATGTTGGGGTCGGTTATAGTGATGGGCCTGCCCTCGGTCATCTGCTCCACCCACAGCGGGATGACGGAGCCTCGGCTCGCCATCACGTTGCCGTAGCGAGTGCAGCAGATGGTCGTGGCCGCGTTCTCACCGAGCTCGCGCCCCTTCGCTATCGCCACCTTCTCCATCAGGGCTTTCGAGATGCCCATCGCGTTGATGGGGTACGCGGCCTTGTCTGTCGAGAGCACCACCACGTTCTTCACCCCGTGCTCGATGGCGGACTCCAGCACGTTCTCCGTGCCGAGGACGTTGGTGCGCGTCGCCTCCAGAGGGAAGAACTCGCACGAGGGCACCTGCTTCAGCGCCGCCGCGGAGAACACGTAGTCCACGCCGTGCATCGCGACGTCGACCGAGTCCTTGTTGCGAACGTTGCCGATGTAGAACTTCACCTTCGGGTTCTGCAGCGCGTGCCGCATGTCGTCCTGCTTCTTCTCGTCGCGCGAGAAGATCCTTATCTCCCTGATGTCGGAATCCAGGAAACGGCGCAGCACCGCGTTGCCGAAACTGCCCGTGCCGCCGGTGATGAGGAGGGTTTTGTCTTTGAAGATTGACATATAATATAATTTGAGTTCCTCTGAAATATTTAAGAGCCAGTTAGTTCTTATCAGCTCCTATTATCTGTTTGTATAACTTAATATATTCTTCAAAACAATGTTTCTGATCAAAATGCTCGAGAGCAAAAGAGCGACACGATTCTACATATTTTTCTTTGCCTATGTTAGATATCGATTCTATTGCATTTATAACCCCATTGATATCTTTCTTCCCAACCACATATCCTGTAGATTCAGATATTGCCTCATGGCAGCCTCCGGTATTATATGTGATTACTGGCGTCCCGCATGAAATTGCTTCCAAGATTACTGTCGGATAGTTATCTTCGTAAGAAAGATTAAGAAACACTTCAGATAATGAATATAGAATTGCCAAGTCATTCTTACTATTCGTTCTTTCGATTCCAACTATTCCGTCAGGCAATGTCTTAATCTGCTCTTGAGATAATCCGACGAGTACCACAACATAGTCATAGGGCAATTTTTCCCGTATCAGATAAAAATCATCCAATCCTTTTCTCTTTGTCCATTGTTGAGCGACGCCAAGCACAATTTTCTTATCCTGCAACATCGGGAAAGCAGCCAGCAAATCGTTTTTACGTAATGGTTTAAACGTAGATATGTCAATTCCGTTATGGATTATATTAGTCTTGATATCTTTTAAAAACGATTGTTTTATTAAATTATCTAACCATCGTGATACCGGAATCAATGTTAAACGATTGCCTAATGCAGTAAAATATTGTTTCTTTAAATTATAATTTCGATTGGAACAATCTGTAATAGATGTAGGGTACTCTTTTTTTTGTGGACATTTAAAACAACCCGTCTTCCACTTTTCGCAACCTATTCGGTCAAAATATGTACAATGTCCAGTAAATGGCCAACAATCATGTAATGTCCAGACTATTGGTGTTTTTATTTTAGAGAAATAATTGAAGAGTATGGGATAATTTACATAATATCCGTGTATATTATGTAAATGGATTATGTCGGGTTTAACTTCTTCTAAAAATTTAACTACTTCCTTTGTTCCGCAAATCGTCCCTAGACCGTGGCCATCACATATAATACTTTTCAGCCAGTGCATTTTTTCTTCAATTGAAGATTCAGAACTTCTTGCTTCAAGAGCGGTAGCTCCAACATATCTAGGACCGTGAATAATGTAACTCTCCCACCCCTCAAATTGTGCCAATTCACCTATTTGTTCTGCGATTCGTCCTGTTGAACCTACATTTAAAGAAACATTAAATTGAAAAAGTTTGAGCATTGATTAGTGGTATATCAAACAATTCTATATCTCATTCTTATCAAAGAACTTAACAATAGATTACGAATACATAAATTATAACCTATTGAGCCTTGTTCTTACATTTATTCCTATTAACATATTGCACGCTGAGGTTATTTTTGATTCTATTATTGACTTGTAAGCTGACAGATTCATTAAGAATAGTCTATAAGTTCAATACAATAATAAAGAGAGAGATAGTAATATAACTTATATGCTATGAAATAAATTAATCCACTTTACTGATATTTTATCTTCACTAAAAAGGTCAATTATTTCTTTCCCTTTATAGCTTAATTCTAAAGACAATTTTGGATTCTCAATTATTCGACAAACTGCATCGGCAATGGCATCTGAATCATTGACCGGTACTAAAAGCCCCCTTCTACCATAATCAGTAAGGAACTCCGGCCCCCCCGGAGAACAATCTGTAGACACTGTCGGAACACCAGCGGCCATAGCTTCCATTAAAGAGTTTGGCATTCCCTCATATAATGAGGAAAGCACATAAACACTTGCATCTTTAATTGCATCAATTACATTATTTACGTATCCTGGCAATTTCACGCAATCTTGTAAATTTAATTCGTTGATAATCTGTTCATACTTCCTTCTATATGGGCCATCTCCATATATAACCAAATTGTACTCTGGATGTTTTTCATGGATAACATTAAAGGCCTTTATCAAATCCTCAAACTTTTTTTCATATACAAATCGCCCTACTCCTACAACAAATGGACGCCTCGTTCTAGTTGTGCATTGTGCAACATCATTCAAATTAAGAACAGCATTTGGAATAATGATACTCTTTTCAATAATCTTTTTCCCGTACCACAGACCTTGTTTCGGCAATTGAAAAACACATCTATCGGCGCAGTTAAAGGCCCATTTCACGAAGATAGACCATATTTTTTTTCGCATGTACGGATCTGACCTATCTGCTTGAACAAGTTTAATATTTCCTAATCCTATTAAAGCTACGGCCACCATAACAGCCTGCTCTGAACCAAAACAACAAACTATATCCGGACGAACTCGCTTTATCTTTCTGCGCATATCTCTTATCTGCCGAAATCGCCATACCGGCATGAGAGTGCTTGATTTCGGTATTTCTATAATTTCCACTCCTTTAGGAATGGCATAGTCTTGTTCCCGAAATAAAATCATTACATGCTTAAACTCTCGAAGGCATATATTTAATACATAATTAAGCATTTTACCTATTCCGCCCCCATATACTGCGCATGTAAAAAGGATAGTTCTTTCATCCATAACAAAAATCAATTATTTGTTGCTTGCAATATCAGAGGTTCCTTTATCTACTGGAAATGCTCCATAATTAGCAAATCCCCAACATATCCACAATAAGATATCACCATTAACGATTTGTATATTATGGAAAAAACTATCAATAATACAGCCACATACTGCCAAGCTGTAAAATACTACATCACTCTGAATACTTGAGAATAAGGTATTTTTAATTTTCCAAAGTTGTTTGCATATTATCCACATAATAAATAAAGCCCCAATCACGCCAGAATATATTAACGCGTTCATAATAAGATTATGAGGCAGTCTACCATATATACTCATATAGTCATAAAGACCACCTAAAAATGGATGTGATAGCAAATACTCATAACATTTAGCCCATATCCCCTCTCTACCTGTCAAATCTATGCCCAAGCCATATCTGAATTCACTCGTAGTTAAAACTGGTCCGATTTCCAAAAACACAAGGCCCAACAAGATAAACAAACCTATAATTAGAAAATTTTTAGTCTTACCTTCTGCTTGAGAAATACTTCTAAATATATATATCAAGAATAACAAAACTGCGGCATAAAATGGAGTTCTCACTTGTACAGCAAATAAACCGACAAAAATTACTAATGCAGCAACAATATTTATTAATCTATTCTTCCTCCAAAAACCTAATGCCAGCATAAAAAAGACAAGCAGTTTATGACTATTATCTACCGGAGAAGAAAACACGCCAGAAATAGCTCTTCCTACCAAGTCCATATCCGTTCCCATCCTATCTATTTGCATTTGGTCTTGCATTAGGTGGAATCTTGATAATAGCGGATCGAGTAATGAAATATGAAACAACTGGAATATCGTTACAACCGCAGCTAAAATACCAAGCGCTGTATATGTATTTATGCACAACGATGTATTTCCATATTTTGTGCACATAATAAACGTCGCCCAATATCCCACATATACTACAAAGTAATCACCAATTAATCTTTGAAAAAAGCTCACATAATATCCATCAATAAAGGATGATACACCGAAACACAGTACAAATAATAGATATAATTTCATATATCCATCTATCCATACTTTCTTTGTGTCATTCAAGCACGCAAAAAATAATATCAAAGTTGCCCATTGTCGTAGAGTTAGAATAACGCCAAAGTCTTGAAGGACATATAGTGATGAGCAAATCAGGAAAACGACATATATTAGTTGAAACACGTCTTCTTGTTACTTATTTATTTTAAATGGTGCGACATTATTCTTTTCGACTTTATCAACTTATAGGTTATATCCGTTATATAAAATACCATATCTACTATGACAAATGAATACAAAGACAACGTTTTATAAGAAAAGAATAGTACACTTAAAGCTATGACGTATGCAGAAATTGATATTATAATACTATATAATAAATATTTATTGTATCCAAAAGCAACAAAGAAATTTTGAGATATCATCATTCCGACAGAATGAAATATTGGGACAAGC
>OHMX01000079.1_pt1 | contig 50635 bp, 43 predicted proteins | sample 1569471 | NCBI WGS metagenome assembly OHMX01 (sample SAMEA3879547, study PRJEB24766) | human gut metagenome | biome: human-associated habitat; feature: feces | place: USA | collected 1985/1987
CTGCACAACCTGACCCCCGACCTGCTGCCCGTGCTGATGGAACAGGCCGCCTACTGCGATATCATCACCCGGGGCGGCGGCGGTGACAACCCCCGCAACGTCATGGCCAGCCCGCTGACCGGCGTGCAGGAAGGCGAAGCCTTCGACGTCATGCCCTGGGTCGAGGCTGCCAGCGACTACCTGCTCTCCATCTGCCGGGATATCCACATGCCCCGCAAGCTGAAAGTGGCGTTCTGCAACGGCGTGGATGACTGTGTGCACACCGCGTTCCGCGATATGGGCTTTGTGGCGCAGCCGGACGGCACCTTTAAGCTGTACATTGCCGGCGGCCTGGGCGGCGGCTGGCGCATGGGCATTCTGGCGGCGGAATCCCTGCCCGCAGAGGATGTGCTGTACTATATCCGCGGCATGATCACTACCTTCTGTCAGCACGGCAATTACCAGAACCGTGCCAGGGCCCGCACCCGCTTTATGCAGGAGACCCTTGGCCCGAACGAGCTGCGCCGCGTCTTTTTGGAGAACGTTGCCGCTGCCAAGGCGGACGAAAGCCTGAAACTGCACCTGACCCCCGCCGCCATTACCAAAACCGGCACCGGCACACTGGATGACCCGCGCGCCATTGCCCAAAAACAGCCGGGGCTGTACGCTGTGGCGTACCACCCCATCGGCGGCCGCCTGATCCCGGAAAAACTGGTGCAGCTGGACAACCTGCTCAGCACCATCCCCGGCTGCGAATGCCGCGTTGCCCCCAATGAAACGCTGTACATCATCAACCTGACGGCAGACGAAGCTGCCGCTGTGCTGGATGCCACCGCAGATGGTGCAAAAACGCTGTTTGAGACCAGCGTTGCCTGCATCGGCGCTTCCATCTGCCAGCAGGGCGTGCGGGACAGCCAGTCCGTTTTGCAGCGCGCTGTGCAGGCCGTGCGGGAGGCTAACATTCCGGACGGTGCCCTGCCCAAAGTCTGCATTTCCGGCTGCACGTCCAGCTGCTCCGGCCACCAGGCCGCAGCCATCGGCTTCCAGGGCACGGTTAAAGCGGTGCCGGGCGGCAAGCCTGCCCCGGCGTTTGCCATCTTCCTGGGCGGGTCCGATGCTTTGGGCCATGCCCACTTTGGCGATACCATCGGCACCGTATATGAAGAGCAGCTCCCCGCCCTGCTGGTGGAGCTGGGCCAGGCCCATCTTGTCCGCGTCCTCGATGATGAGGGTGTTGACGTTCGGGATGTCGATGCCGGTCTCGATGATGGTGGTGCAGACGAGGATCTGGATCTCACCGTTCGACATCGACTGCATGACGTCGCCGAGCTGCTCCTCATTCATCTTGCCGTGGGCGACGGCGATCTCCGCCTCCGGGATGCGCTGCTTGATCTTCGCGGCGCACTGGTCGATCGACTCGACCCGGTTGTGCAGGTAATAGACCTGCCCGCCGCGCGCAAGCTCGCGCCGCATGGCCTCGTCCAGAATGCCGTCCTGATGCTCGAGGACGAAGGTCTGCACGGGATAGCGGTCCTGCGGCGGCTGCTCAATGGTGGACATGTCGCGAAGGCCGGACAGGGCCATATTGAGCGTGCGCGGGATGGGCGTTGCGGATAAGGTTAAGACGTCCACGCCGCGGGAAAGTTCCTTCAGCCGCTCCTTGTGCGTCACGCCGAAGCGCTGCTCCTCGTCGATGATGAGCAGCCCCAGGTCGCGGAAGCGGATCTGCTTGCCCAGCATCTTGTGCGTGCCGATGAGGATGTCGATGCGCCCGGCGGCCAGGTCCTCGCGGATCTGCGCCACCTCGCGGGCCGTCTTCGTGCGGTTGAGGTATTCGACCCGCACCGGGAAGTCGCGCAGCCGTTCGGTGAAGGAGCGGTAGTGCTGCAGCGCGAGGATCGTCGTCGGCACGAGCACGGCGACCTGCTTGCCGTCGACGGCGGCCTTGAAGGCGGCGCGGATCGCCACCTCGGTCTTGCCGAAACCCACGTCGCCGCAGATGAGCCGGTCCATCGGCTGGTCGGACTCCATGTCGCGCTTCACGGCCGCAGTCGCGGCCTGCTGGTCGGGCGTATCCTCCCAGCGGAACGACGCCTCGAGCTCGTGCTGCAGGTAGCTGTCCGGCGAGAAGGCGTAGCCCTTCGAGGCCTTGCGCTTGGCGTAGAGGGCGATGAGCTGGCGCGAGATGTCCTTGACGGCCTTCTTCGTGGCGTTCTTGAGCTTCTGCCAGGCCCCGGTCCCGAGCTTGTAGACCTTCGGCGGCTCGCCGTCGCCCGACTTGTAGCGCGAGATGCGGTGCAGCGAGTGGACATTGACGAAGAGCACGTCGCCGTCCTTGTAGACGAGCTTGATCGCCTCGTGCGTCTTGCCGTTCTCGTTGATCTTCACCAGTCCGTCAAAGCGGCCGACGCCGTGGTCGATGTGCACGACGTAGTCGCCCGGGCGCAGCTGGTTGAGCTCGGCGACGGTCATCTGCTCGTCGCGCCGGATCTCGCCGTTGATGCGGTAGCGCTGGTAGCGGTCAAAGATCTGGTGGTCGGTATAGAGGCAGAGCTTCAGGTCGTTGTCGACGAAGCCCTCGTGCAGCGTGATGGAGAGCGGCCGCACGACGGCCTGCCCGCGGCCGATCTGGTGGAAGATGTTTTCGAGGCGCTCCATCTGCGCCTTGTTCTCCGAGAGGATGCGCGTCCCGTACCCGCGCAGCGAGTTGCGGATCATGTCGTCGGCCAGCATCTCGAAGTTCTTGTTGAACTTGGGCTGGGGAGCCGTCGAGAAGCGGATCGTCGCGGCGGCGGGACGCTCCGCCAGGTTGTCGCGCAGGAGGAAGAGCCGGCAGGGGGCCATGTCGGCGAGCAGGCCGTTGCGCGAGGTCAGCAGCTCGTCGATCGTCTCGGGCTGCTCCATGTCCTGCAGCGTGCGGCGCCGCACGTCGTTCACGCGCCGCAGCACGTAGTCGGCGTCGTAGAACCAGCAGGCGAGCTCCGCCCCGGCGAACTGCACGAGCGAGACGCGCGCGGCGGCACCAGTCCGCGGGCCGCTCAGGTCGGGGATGATCTCCACGCCGTCGAGCCGGTCGGCCGAGAGCTGGCTCGAGATGTTGAAGCGGCGGATCGAGTCGACCTCGTCGCCGAAAAAGTCCAGACGGTAGGGTTTGCTCTCCGAGTAGGAGAAGACGTCGACGATGCCGCCGCGCACGGAGTACTGGCCCGGCTCGTAGACGAAGTCCACGCGCGTGAAGCCCGCATCGACAAGCGCCCCTTCGAGCACCTCGATCGAGATGCGGTCGCCCACGCGCACCGGGATCGTTCCCCGGCGCATGACCTCGGCGTCGGCAACCCGTTCGGCCAGCGCCTCGGGGTAGGTGCAGACGATGAGGTAGTCGCCCTTCGCGCCGCCGAACGACCGCACGGCGCGCATCGTCGCCGTGCGCTGCACGACCCCCTGGGCATCCTCGGCGCCGTTGGCCGCCGAATGCTTGTAGGAGGAGGGGAAGAAGCAGACGCGCGTCTCGTCGAGTAGGTTGTAGAAGTCGTTGAGCAGGTAGGCCGCGGCGTCGCGGTCCTCGGCGACGAAGAGGTGGATGCCCCCCACGCGGACCACGGCCGCGGCGGCATAGAACGAAAGGGCCCCGCCGACTAACTCTTCGAGATGGACGGTCGCGGTGTGTTTTTCATATTCGCGGCACAGTTGCCCGAGGGTCTTCGCCCCGGCGGCATACTGCGCCAGCTCTTCGCGTGCAGTCATTGGTCTGCTGTCGGATAAGTCCGCGTCGCCGCCGACGGGCTGCGCCGCACCCCGCGGAAGACCGCCGGAGCCACGCACGCGCCGCGCGCTGCGCACTCCCCGCGTTCACCTCCTCCCGGCATGCGGCGCCCGCGCCATGCGGCACGCGGCGTCACTTCTGGATCAGGTCGTTGTCCTTGCGGTCGTGGTAGTGCACCTCGACGATGCCGATGCTCTGGTCCTCGGCGATGCGGATGCGCACCTTGTACTTCCACTCCCAGCGGCGGCGCAGCGACCACAGCCCCTTCTTGAGGAACGAGGCCACATAGGGGCTGACCACCAGTTTGATGTATTTGTGTCCGCGGTCCTGCGTGAGGAACGAGATCTGGTTCTCGATCTTCTTGTCCAGGACCACCGTGGGTTCGATCTTGCCCGTGCCGTTGCACGTGGGGCAGACGTCCGAGACGCTCTCCACGGCCACCGGGCGCACGCGCTGGCGCGTGATCTGCATCAGGCCGAACTTCGTGAGCGGCAGCACCGTGTGCTTGGCCTTGTCGGTGGCCATCAGGCGGACCATCTCGTCGTAGAGCGCCTGCTTGTTCTGCGCCTTGTGCAGGTCGATGAAGTCGATGATGACGATGCCGCCCAGGTCGCGCAGACGCAGCTGCCGCGCGATCTCCTTCGCTGCGGCCAGGTTCACGTCCATGGCCGTCTGCTCCTGGTTGTCCTCGGCCTTCGTGCGGTTGCCCGAGTTGACGTCGATGACGTTCATCGCCTCCGTATGCTCGATGATGAGGTAGGCGCCGCGCTTGAGCGAGACGTACTTGGCAAAGAGCGACTTGATCTGCTTCGAGATGTCGAAGTTGTCGAAGATCGGCACGTTGCCCTTGTAGAGCTTGACGATCTTCTCCTTCTCGGGCTCGATCTGCCGGATGTAGCTGCGGATTTCGTTGTACATCGCCTCGTCGTCGACGGCAATCTGCGAGAACGATCCGTTGAGCGAGTCGCGGATGATCGTGTTCGCCCGGTTCATCTCGCTCATGAGCTGTGCGGGCACCGCGGCCACGTTCTTCTTGATCGCCGCGCAGGTTTTGCGCCAGCGGTCGATCTGCGTCTGAATGTCGTGCTCGATATCCTCGTCCTTGGCCTCCATGGCCGCCGTGCGGATGATGACGCCGAAGTTCTTGGGCAGCACGGCAGCCGCAATGCGCTTCAGGCGCTTCTTCTCGTCGGCCGAGCGGATCTTCTGCGAGAGAAAGACCTTCGACGAGAAGGGCACGAGCACGACGTTGCGCCCGGCCAGCGAGATGTCCGACGTCAGGCGGGGCCCCTTGGTCGAGATGGCCTCCTTGGCCACCTGGACCATGATCTGCTGCCCGACCTGGAGGTAGTCCCCGATCTTGCCGTTCTTCTCGACGGGCGGCTCGAGCTTCATGCTCTCGACGCGCATGCCCCGCTTGCCGGGCTGCTGCGAGGCAACGAGCTTCTGCAGCGAGGGGAACTGCGTCCCCAGATCGAGGTAGTGGATAAAGGCGTCCTTTTCGTGTCCTATGTTGACGAATGCCGCGTTCAGACCCGGCATGATCTTGCGTACCTTACCGAGGTAGATGTCCCCCACGGCGAAGCCCGTCTGGCAGCGCTCCTTGTTGAGCTCGACGAGCACCTTGTCCTCGCACAGGGCGATGGATATCTCGGTGGGGTTGACGTTTACGATTAGTTCTCTGTTCATTTATATCGCGTGTCGCACGCCGCACGGCGGGTGCGATCCATTGAAAAAAGGGTTTGGGGCCGCCTGTTGGGATGGAGTGGCGGCGAACTCCAATGTTGGAATGGAGCGTGTCCCGGGGGCTGTCCGGACACGGCGGCGGGAGGCGCGGGCGGCACCCGGCAACTCTCGGAATCGTAAAACTTTAATAAATAGGTAAAGCTAAAAGAGCTCCGAGCCCCTTTAGCTTTAACCTGTCGTTCAGCACGAAAGTGCTACCCTACTTTTTCTTGTGACGGTTCTTGCGAAGACGTTTCTTACGCTTGTGGGTAGCCATCTTGTGACGCTTATGCTTCTTTCCGTTTGGCATAATCCTTAAAATTTTAGAGGTTCTTTACTTATTTTACTTCACCTTCGCAGCAAAGCTCTTCGCGGGCTTGAAAGCGGGGATGTTGTGTTCGGGAATCGTGATGGTCGTATTTTTCGAGATATTGCGGGCTACCTTCTTGGCGCGCTTTTTCACGATGAAGCTGCCGAAGCCGCGAAGATAGACGTTGTTGTTGTTGGTCAGCGACGTCTTGATGCTCTCCATGAAAGCCTCGACGATGGCCTGCACCTGCACCTTCTCGACACCGGTGCTCTTAGCGATTTCGCTTACGATATCTGCCTTTGTCATGTCTTTATTGTATTAAAAATTAAACTCATCCACCCACTTGGGACTGCAAATATACGTTTTATTTGTATTTTAGCCAACAAACCGCAATTTTTTTTCGCGATTTTCAACCGCACGCTACGCACAGTCACACAACGGAATAACAAATATCGGGCTAAACCCGGCCGCGAACCGGCACAAAATGCTCCGACAGCCGGAAAAACCGCGGCCCCGATTCCGCCGGAAACAGACAACAGACTACGAATCAATATTTTGCCGCTCCGTCTGCAAGATAATCGCGCCGCCACCCAATAAAGCGCGCGGTTTTTGCGTTTAGAATAAAAACACTATTTTTGCAAACGCTAAATCCGACAGTATGGTCAAGATACTCTGGGTCGACGACGAAATCGAGCTGCTCAAGCCCCACGTGCTCTTCCTCAAGCAGAAGGGCTACGAGGTCGATACCTGCAACAACGGCTACGACGCCATCGACATGGCCTCCGAGGAGGCCTACGACCTGATTATCCTCGACGAGATGATGCCCGGCATGACGGGACTCGAGACGCTCCCCAAGATCAAGGAGATCCGCCCCACAACCCCGGTCATCATGGTCACCAAGAGCGAGGAGGAGAACATCATGGACAAGGCCATCGGCTCGAAGATCGCCGACTACCTCATCAAGCCGGTGAATCCCAACCAGGTGCTGCTCTCGATCAAGAAGAACGTCCACTCGCAGCAGCTCGTCACCGAGCAGACGACGGCCGACTACCGTTCGGAGTTCGGGCGCATCTCCGCCTCGCTGCAGATGGCCGAGACGTTCCAGGACTGGTGCTCGCTCTACCGCCGTCTGACGGCCTGGGAGATCGAGCTCGACGACTCGACCGACCAGAGCATCAAGGAGGTGCTCACCTACCAGAAGAGCGAGGCCAACCAGGAGTTCTGCAAGTTCGTGCGCCGTAACTACTACCACTGGATCAACCGCCGCTCGGACGACACGCCCGTCATGTCGCACACGCTCATGCGCTCGAAGATCTTTCCCGTGGCCGACGAGAGCCGCAAGACCACGCTGCTGCTCATCGACAACTTCCGCTACGACCAGTGGCGGGCGATCTCGTCGCTGCTGCGCGGCTACTACGACGTCGTGCAGGACGACTTCTACTGCGCCATCCTGCCCACGGCCACGCAGTACGCCCGCAACGCCATCTTCGCGGGACTGATGCCGCTGTCGATCGACCGTCTGATGCCGGGCAAGTGGCTCAACGACAACGAGGAGGGCGGCAAGAACCAGTACGAGGAGGAGTTCCTGCGGCGGCTGATGACCCAGAGCGGCAAGCAGTGGAAGTTCTCCTTCGACAAGCTCGTGCGTCCGGAGCAGGGACGCCGGCTCGTGGACAACATCCAGAAGGTCTACGACGCCGACTTCTCGGTCATCATCTACAACTTCCTGGACATCCTCTCGCACGCCCGCACCGAGACCGACATCATCCGCGAGCTGACCGAGGACGAGGCGGCCTTCCGCTCGCTCACGCGCTCGTGGTTCGAGCATTCGGACCTCTACACGATCCTCAAGCTGCTCTCCGAGCGCGGCCACACGGTGGTCATCACCTCGGACCACGGCACGATCCGCGTCGACAACCCCGTGAAGGTCACCGGCGACCGCGAAACCTCGACCAACCTGCGCTACAAGACGGGCCGCAACCTCGCCTACAACTCGCGCGAGGTCTACGAGGTGCTCAAGCCCGAGGACATCCAGCTGCCGTCGAGCAACCTGACGTCGAGTTACATCTTCGCCTACAATTCGGACTTTCTGGTCTACAACAACGACGCCAACCGCCACATCCGCTACTACCGCAACACGTTCCAGCACGGCGGCATCTCGATGGAGGAGATGATCGTGCCGTTCATCGTGCTCAAACCCAAACAGTGACAACCGAAAACACACACGCATGAAAACCATCCATATCACCGACCGGGACGAGCTGCCGCAGGTGGCCTCGGCCATCATCGCGGCACTGGGACGCCGCACGGTCGTCGCCTTCCGCGGCGAGATGGGCGCGGGCAAGACCACGCTCATCCGCGAAATCGCCGCACAGCTCGGCGCCACGGACACCGTGACCAGCCCGACGTTCGCCATCGTCAACCAGTACAGGGGATCGGGCAACCGCCGCATCTACCACTTCGACTTCTACCGCATCGACGACCTGCGCGAGGCCTACGACTTCGGCTACGAGGAGTACTTCTACTCGGGGGACCTCTGCCTGGTGGAGTGGCCCGAGAAGATCGAGCCGCTGCTGCCCGAGCACACGATGAACGTGCGCATCACGGTCGACAGCGAGACGGCCCGCACCTTCGAGATCGACTGACGCGCCGACGACGCCACAAACGGACGGAAGAGTCTTCGCATCGGACACTCTTCCGTCCGTTTGCATGCGGCATTGCGTCCGCCTGCGCCCCCTTCACGCAATGCCGAAGTGCCGGGGAGGACGAGCCGTGACGCTTTCTGCTCCGAAAACGGCATTTTCATTTGCCGCGGCACACGACATTTCGTATCTTTGCCGCCGGAACAGAGACCCGCTCCCATGAAAAAAGCCCTTAAAATCACCCTCCGGATCGTGCTTGCCGTGCTCGCGCTGGCACTCGTCGCCTTCCTGCTCGTCCGCTTCGTCTTCCACAAGCAGCTGGCAGAGCGACTGTACAACATACAATACCGCGAACGCGTCGCCTTGCTGCGCGATGGCGGGGAATATGCCCCCGATACCCTCTCCTACCGCTTCCGCTACCTGCAGGATACGGTCGACGCACGACGCATCCGCGAATACTTCCGGCTCGACACGCTCACCGGTCCGGCCGCCGCGACCTGGGATCGCGCTCTTGCGCTGGCCCGCTTCGTAGCCCGCAACATTCCCCACGCCAACCAGCAGAACTACCCCCAGGTGTGCACGGCCGTCGGACTGTGGGAATACACGCGCACGGTGGAGCCCGCCTTCAACTGCCTCCTGCACGCCATCCTGCTGCACGAGCTGCTGCTGGCCGAAGGGATCACCAACCGTTTCGTGACGTGCCTGCCGGCCGACTCGCTCGATCATGACTGCCACGTCGTAAACCTCGTCTGGCTGCCCGAACGGCAAAAGTGGGCGATGCTCGACTCCGACATGCAGGCCTGGGCCGAGGATGAGACGGGCACGCCGCTGTCGCTGGCCGAGATGCGTGAACACAGCCTCCACGGACGCGAGATCGTCTACCGTCCGCTGCTCGACCGCGAAAAAGATTTCGACTACTACCGCGCCTACTGGGCCAAGAACCTCTACTGGTTCGAGTGCTGGGAGACAACGGGCTACGGGCGCGAAAACAACAACCCGATCTACGCGGGCCGCAGCCGCATCATCGCGCTGCTGCCGCCGGACTTCGGCGGCTTCTCCCTGCGGCCGACCGACGTGCGGACCTCGGACGACGGGCGTTTCTGGGCAGCACCCGAATCCCTCACCACAGAATAAAAACCTTACCTCACACCCATATGCAGGAATACATCTCCAAACAGCATCAGATTCTCCGCCCCGCGGAGCAGATTTACGCCGTCATCAGCCGCTTCGACAACCTGACGCCCGCCCTGGCGGACCGCGTCGAGGAGTGGCAGGCCACCGAGGAGCGCTGCTCGTTCAAGGCCAAGGGCTTCACCGTGAAGCTCCGCATGGAGGAGCGCATCGCCCCCAAGCACGTGAAGATCGTGGGCGACGAAGGGGGCGTCCCGATGGACTTCGCCTTCTGGATCCAGCTGCACAAGGTCTCCGACACGGACACGCGCCTGCGGGTGGTGCTGCACATCGACCTGAACATGATGATGCGGATGATGATCGGCTCGAAGCTGCAGGGGGCCGTCGACCAGATCGCCGAGGGGATTGCCCGGGCGATGAATGCCGCCCCGCAGTACTGATCCGACACCCTGCTCGGCCGGTCACGCCCCCACCGGGACTTTCCAACCGGAACACTCCGACCCGAGCGAAACACTCCGGCCCGAACAGACAAAAAAAGCGACCCGCACCAATTGACGGGTCGCTTTTTTATTGTGGAATACGCGGTACAACGGTCCGGCGAGGGGCCGAATGCCGCTCGGGGCTACTTCCGCATGGCGCGGGCGACGCAGCGGATCGTCGGGAAGGCCTCGCGCACGTGCCCGGCGGCCTCGTCGGGCGTGCACCAGACGACCTGCTCGATCCCCTCCTCGGTCTGGGGCCGCAGCGCCGACGTTGCCGTCGTGCACAGCTCGAACCAGTGGGTGCGCTTCAGCTCCCAGCGCGCCGTCTTCGGGAACCAGTAGGCATGCAGCGTCTCGCACAGCGGCCGCACGACGCGCGCCGCAACGCCCGTCTCCTCGGCAATCTCGCGCTCGGCGCACGCCTCGAGGCTCTCGCCCGGCTCGACATGTCCTTTGGGCAGGTCCCAGCGTCCGTTGCGGTGGATCATCAGCCAGGCCCCCCGCGCATCGACCACCACGCCGCCGGCCGCCTCCACGGCCGTGAACTCCGCGGCAAAGGCGGCAAAGGCCGCATCGGGATCGTCCGCGACGACGGCGACGGTGTTGTTCGTTTCGAGAATTTTCCCTATCTTCGTCCGGCTGACGGGGCCGTCGGAGACCGCGACAACGACACGGTCGGTCCCGGCGGGTGCGGTCCGCGTGAAAATCACGGACTTGTCGGCAAAATAGACGGTATGCTCCATGTCCGGAAAAATTTTGGAACAAAAATACGAATAAATGGGAAAACCTCAACGAAAATGAAAAAAATCCTCCTGATGATGGCTTTTGCAGCTGTGGGACTCGGGGCCTGCGACGAACGGCCCAAGCCCCTTACGATCGACAACGCCCTGACGGCCGAGGAGATCGCCGCCGGACGTCTGACGCCCGAAGTGATGTGGAAGATGGGCCGTGCGGGCTCGTCGTCGCTCTCGGCCGACGGCAGCCGCCTGCTCTACACCGTGACGCACTACAACATGGCCGAGAACCGCGGCGTGACGGCCGTCTACGTGCAGGAGATGGCCTCGGGCGCCGTGCACCAGCTCACCGACTTCGCGTCGAACAACTCGTCGCCCGCCTGGTCGCCGGACGGCAGCCGCATTTACTTCCTCTCGGACCGCAGCGGCTCGTCGCAGGTCTGGGTGATGGATGCCGACGGCGGCAACGCCACGCTCGTGACAGGCAAGGGCGGCAGCGAGGGCATCCCCGACGTCGAGGGCTTCGGCATAAGCCCCGACGGCAAGCACATCTGGTGGGTGCAGGGCGTGCAGCCGGCCGGTGTGGCCATCCGCTCGTCGGACCGCTACAAGGACATGGACAAGTCGAAGGCCCGCATCTACGACGACCTGATGGTCCGCCACTGGGACTACTGGGACGAGGGGACCTACCGCCACATCTTCGTCGGCGAACTGGGCAAGGGGCTCGTCACCTCGGGCCGCGACATCATGCCCGATGCGGCATGGGACGCCCCGTTGGCCCCCTACTTCGACATGGCCGAGATCGCCTGGAACCACGCCGGAACGCAGCTGGCCTACACCTGCAAGCCGCTGACGGGCACGGCCTACGCCGTATCGACCGACTCGGACATCTTCATCTACGACCTGGCCACGGGCCGGACGCAGAACATCTGCAAGCCGGCAAGCCGGCCGGCGGGTGAGACGGCCGCCGCCGGCGACATGCCCGGCTACGACAAGTATCCCGTCTGGTCGCCCGACGACTCGAAGATCGCCTTCCGCTCGATGCGCCGCGCGGGCAACGAGTCGGACAAGGAGCGGCTGTTCGTCTACGACTGCCGCACGGGCCGCATGGAGGACCTGACGGCCGAGTTCGACTACAACGCCATGAACGTCGTCTGGGAGGGCAACGACCGGCTGTGGTTCATCGCCCCGATCGAAGCCACGCACCAGATCTGCCGCGTGCAGGTGCCCTCGGCGACGGCCGAGCACCCGGCGGCCGAGGTCGAGGTGCTCACCTCGGGCGACCACGACATCAACGCCTTCACGATGGGTGGCGGACGCATCGTCGCCGAGATGACCCAGATCTCGATGGCCACGGAGTTCTTCGACGTGAACCCCGAGGACGGCCGTCTGACGCAGATTTCGGCCATCAACAAACCCATCTACGACCACATCCGCATGGGCGAGGTGCAGAAGCGCTGGGTCAAGACCACCGACGGCAAGCAGATGCTCACGTGGGTCGTGCTGCCGCCCGACTTCGACCCCGCGAAGAAGTACCCCGTGCTGCTCTATTGCCAGGGCGGCCCGCAGAGCGTCGTCTCGCAGTTCTGGAGCTACCGCTGGAACCTCGAGCTGATCGCCTCGGGCGGCTACGTCGTCGTGGCGCCCAACCGCCGCGGCCTGCCCTCGTTCGGGCAGGAGTGGCTCGACCAGATTTCGGGTGACTACTCGGGTCAGAACATCCGCGACTACCTCTCGGCCATCGACGACGTGGCGGCCGAACCGTGGGCCGACCGCGACCGCATGGGGTGCGTGGGCGCCTCCTACGGCGGCTATTCGGTCTACTTCCTGGCCGGCTGCCACGACAAGCGCTTCAAGGCCTTCATCGCCCACTGCGGCATCTTCGACTTCGACTCGATGTACGGCGAAACGGAGGAGCTGTGGTTCGTCAACAACGACTACGGAGGCCCCTACTGGGACAAGACGAATGCCACGGCCCAGCGCTCCTACGCCAACTCGCCGCACCGCTTCGTCGACCGCTGGGACACGCCGATCCTGATCATCACCGGCGAAAAGGACTACCGCATCCCCTACACGCAGTCGCTCGAGGCCTTCACGGCAGCGCGCGTGCGCGGCATCCCGGCGCGTCTGGTCTCGTTCGAGGACGAGGCCCATCAGGTCTTCCGCCCGCAGAACTCGCTCGTCTGGAACCGCGAATTCTTCGGCTGGCTCGACAAGTACGTCAAGCAGGAGTAACCCCTCCGCGCAACCAGGCTTCAGAGGCCGCCCGGATCCGAATCCGGACGGCCTCTTTTTCGTCCGGACGACCTTTTTCCGGGCACAGGGAGCCGCCCGCCCGACCCGCCGCACGGCCTCGGGACTCCGCGCGCACGCCGCACCCGGACGCATCTTCAGGAGTACGCCGCAGGGGCCGTCACCGGAAGACCGACACCCTGATCCGGTTCCTCCGCCGCCCGCCTACACACGTGGAAGCAGAGCCGGTTCCGAAAGCAGGAAAACACGCCGGACAACGACCAACAGAACAACATCGGCACCGTTTTCATGATGAAAAACACGGTGTTCGTTGAATTTATTTTCCCGAAAGGGCGGCGATACCTATTTTTGCACACATTCGGACAAGAGCGTACAACCTATTCCATACAGATATGAAATTCAGGACAACCCTGTTCGCACTGCTTCTGCTCGCCGCCTCGTGCTCCAAGACCGCAGAGCCCGGGGTGCACCCCGAAGCAGGCACTCTTCGTGTGACCGTCGGTTCCGGTCCCCGGCTCGACATCACCGCCGACACGCGCACCGCACTCGGTGACGACGGCACAACGGTCCGCTGGTGTGACGGAGACGAAATCGCCCTGTGGGCGCTCGACGGCGCAGGCGCCGAGGCCTTCTCCGCCCTGCCCTTCTCCCTGTGGCACTACAACGCCACGTTCGGCGATGCCCGCTTCCGCGGCGACATTCCGCAGCTCGAGGCCGGCGAGTACACCTACCTGGCCGTCTCGCCCCGCCCCGCAGCGGTCGAGGGGACGCGCGCCGCGTATGAGATTCCGGCCGTGCAGAGCGGCGCATTCGACGGCGCCTGCGACGTCATGGTCGCCACACCCGTCACGGCGCAGGCCCTCGTCGAGGGGGACAACAGCGATGTCGTGCGCTTCGACTTCGCGCACAAGGTGCACGTGCTGAAGATCCGCTTTGCCGAGAACCGCCTCGCCGAGCCCGTCACGCGGCTCGAGATCGCCTTTCCGCAACCCGTCGCAGGCCGTCTGACGGTCGACGCCGCCGATGCGCAGGCCGCCCCGGAGCTGACCGACGGCAGCAACACGCTGACGCTGCGCTTTCCCGAACCGCTGGAGATTACGTCCGAAAGCCAACCGGTCGTCTACGCCGTGATCGCCCCGGTCGACATCCCCGCCGACGGGCGGATCACCCTGACGGCCTACGGCGCGGGCAGTCAGTCGAAACCCGCCGCGCTCGAGGGCCGGCTCTTCGCCGAGGGCCACACAACCCCCCTCGCGCTGCACATTCCCGAGGCGGACAAGGTCTACACGACGCTGCGCCTGCACCTGGAGGACACGGGCGAGGAGACGCTCGGCGAGCGCATCGACTCGTTCACGCTCTCGACCGACATCGAAGGGGTGCTCTTCGACAACGGCACGCAGAGCCACACCTTCGCCGTGACGGGCGCAGGCGACTACGACCTGCCCTTCGAGCACTTCCCCGAGGCGCTGCAGGGACAGACCCTGACGGTGGCCTACGAATCCGAGAACACCCTTCTCTACCGCACCGTCACGCTGCCCGCCACCCTGAACGAGGGTCAGGTCAACGAGGTTGCCACGCCGCTGTCGGTCCCCTACCTGCTCGAGGAGAGCTTCGACAACGTGCCGGGCTTCGACTACAACGCCGGCAACAGCACGTCGGCAACCTCCAGCGGCAGCAGCACCGCCAAGCAGCTCTCCGAATACGGCATGACCGAGGGGTGGAGCGGCGCCCGCTGCGGCGTCGAGGCCGGCAAGGCGATGCGCATCTGCTGCCGCAACGAATACGCCGGATCGTTCGGCATCTACGTCCACGGCACCTACCACGGCCGCGTCGACTCACCCGCCCTGACGGGCATCCGCGACGGCAAGAGCCCGAACATCCGCATCACGTTCAACTACGCCTTCAACCGCGCCTGCAACACCGGCGGCACGAACCAGCCCTACCTGGCCTTCGGCGTCACCGACGACGAGAACCGCAACACGGTCGGCACGTCGAGCCCCGGCAGCGAGTACTATACGTGGAACATCCCCGGCGCACTGCTCACCGATCTGACGGGCGAGCTCTCGGGATCGTTCGACAATATCCCGCTCGGCGGCGAGAGCGCTCCGCTGCGCGTCGAGGGGGCGGTCAACACGCAGCGCCTGGTCTGGGAGGTCTACATGAAGGACAAGGAGACGGGCAGCGGCTTCACGCGCAACACGATGAGCAACAACTGGGTCTACATCGACAACATCCGCGTCTCCATCGACAAATAAACGAGCAGCCATGAAACGATATTTCGCATACATCATCGCCGCGGCGGCACTCGCCGCCGGATGCTCCGAGCAGGAGGAGGGCGCCGCAGGCAAGGGCTTCGGACGCCTCGAGATCAGGACGGCGGCCGACGCCGGGATCGTCACGCGGGCCGTCCCGACGCCCGACGCCGGAGCCTTCTCCCTGACGCTCACGGGCGACGGCTACGAGGGACGCTGGCCGAGCGTCGACGCCTTCGCGCAGTGCGACACGATCTTCCGCGAGGGAACCTACACGGCCCGCATCGCGTGGGGCGACCCCGCGGCCGAAGGGGCCGACAAGGTCTGCTACGCCGGCGAGCAGCGGTTCACGCTGCAGGCCCGCCGCACCAACACGGTATCCGTGACGGCCACGGTGGCCAACTCGCAGACGCGCGTCCGCACCACGGAGCAGTTCCGCAACTACTTCCACGACGCGCACTTCACCGTCCGCACCGGGGCCGGCAACACCTTCGAGTTTGCGGCCGAGGGCGGCGAGGCGGTCTTCGTGCAGGCCGGGACGGCGCTCCGCGTGAACGGCACGGCCCGCCGCCAGAGCCAGACCGGCACGGACGAGGGACCGGAGGTAAGCTTCTCGGCCACGCTCGACGGCGTGACGAAGGCCCGCACGTGCCACACCTTCACCTTCGACGCCTCGCAGGCGGGCAGCGTAACGGTTACGATCCTGCTCGACGAGGGTGAGCAGGTCATCGCGCCCGTCGAAATCGAACTCAACGACGAAGCCATCTACAACGAACAATAAACAGACAAGATATGAAAATCCTTACCAAGACTTTGGCAGCCATGACCGTTGCGGCGATGCTTGCAACGGGCTGCATCAAGGAGGAGCCGAACTACCGGCAGAACGGCACCGGCGGCACCGACGGCACGCAGAGCGCCGTAGGCTACCTCTCGCTCGAGGGGCTCTCGATGCGCGTCATCTACGACGCCGAGACCGAAACCCGTCCCGACGACACGGCCAACGAGACGCAGCGTCCCTCCACGCGCGCCGACGAGACGCAGCCCGCCGTCGACGACTTCCTCGTGGAGATTCTCGACGCCGAGGGCAAATCGGTACTCAAGCAGACCTACGGCGAGCTGAAGACGGCATTCGCCGGGGCCGACAACCGGCTGGAGCTGCCCGTGGGCAGCTACACGATGCGCGTGCGCTCGGAGGAGGAGACCGCCACGCCCGCCGCGGCGTGGGAGCACCCCGTCTACGGCACGACGGTCGAGGTGCCGATCCGCAAGAACGAGGCGACGTCCGTGGGCGAGGTGGTCTGCAAGCTGCAGAGCATCAAGGTCACGGTGCTGTGCTCGGCGGACCTGGCGGCCAAGCTGACCGACGACACGGCGTCGACCGTCTCGCTGGGCGACGCCTCCATGACCTTCGCGCTCGATGAGACCCGCGCGGCCTACTTCCTGCCGCAGGAGGAGAGCAACACGCTCGAATTCAAGCTCACGGGCAAGTTTGCCGACACGCAGGAGCCGACCGACTTCTCGAAGACCATCACGGGTGTAAAGGCCGGGCAATGGCGCAAGATCGCCCTGGTGATCTCCCACGCCGACAAGGGAGACATCCAGCTCGACATCACGGTCGACAACTTCGTCGAGGACGAGGAGATCGTCGTCGACGGCACGGACGACTCCGAAGAGCCCGGCATCGAGGAGCCCGGGACCGATCCCGATCCGGAACCCGATCCGGAACCCGGCACCGGCGCAACCATCGTCTGGAAGGAGTACGACATCGACAGCCAGCAGACCGTGACGGCCGACATGCGGATCGAGATCGACGTCTCCGCACCGAAGGGCATCCGCTCGTTCGTCGTCAGCATCGAGTCCGCGACGCTGACCCCGCTGCTGCCGACCATCGGCCTGCCCGCACAGTTCGACCTCTGCCAGATCGATGACCCGCAGCTTCAGGCGCTGCTGGGCAACTCGATCGAGGAGGGCGGCCTGGGCTTCCCGATCAACGACGAGGTCCGCGACCAGACCTACGTCCCCTTCTCGATCACCTACTTCGTGCAGATGCTGGTCAACATCCCCGGCGAACACAACTTCCGACTCGACGTCACGGACAACGAGGGCGTGACGGTCTCGAAGACCGTGCAGCTGCTCACGCCGACCCGATAAACCCCGCACGCCATGAAACACGCATTTTCATACGCCGCCGCCGTGTGCTGCCTGCTCGCCGCCGTCTCCTGCTCGAAGTCGGAGACCGACGACGCCGTCCGCGGCACGCGCGGCACGATGGAGCTGACCGTCGCAGGCACGCGCAGCGACTCGCCGAGCGGGGAGTACGACCCGCTGCAACACCTCTCGGTCCGCATCTATGACGACAAGGGAGCACTGCTGCGCCGCTACACGTCGCAGGAGGGCATTCCCGAGCGCTACGAGCTGCTGGCGGGCGACTACCGCATCGCCGTCGAGGCGGGCGAGGAGGCCGCGGCCTCGTTCACGGTCCGCCACTACACGGGCGAGGAGCCCTTCACGGTGACGGCCGGCGCCACGACCCCCGTCGAGGTGACGTGCCGCCGCACGAGCGTCGCGGCAAAGGTCTCCTTCGAGCAGAACGTCGCATCGGCCTTCGGTGACAGTTTCGCCGTCTGGGTCGCCGCAGGCGACACCGCCGACGAGATGCAGATCGCGCAGGGCAGCCTCGCGGGGCTGGAGTTCACGGCCGACGCCACGGGCTACTTCACCCTGCCCGAAGGGGTCAGGACCCTTGCCTGGAAGTTCCGCGGCGAGCACGCCTCGCGCGGCGAGATCGTCAAGGAGGGAACGCTCGACGTGGAGCCGGGTGACAACTGCGCACTCAAGTTCCGCTTCAGCCCCGACCTGCCGGGATTCATCGAGTGCTTCACGATCACCGTCGACGACTCGACCGACGACTGGGACGACACCTTCGTCTGGGCCGACATCACGATCGAGGGCGACGGCTTCGACATGGAGCAGACACAGGAGTATGCGCCCGGCACGCCGAAGAGCTACCTGATCGGCAGCGCCGCATCCATCGCCACGGCGACGCTCGCCGTCGGCGATGAGCTCCACGACCTGCTCACCGCGGCACCCGCGGGTATCGCGGTCGAGCGCACGGACGAGCGGCACCTGACGGTGACGCTCAACGACGACTTCTTCGCGGGGCGCCCGGCCGGCGTGCTCGCGCTGACGTTCCGCGTCACGGACGCCAACGGCGGCGAGCTGGAGCGCAGCTCCTCCTACCGTCTTCAGGGGCTGCTGCCGATCGAAAAGGCTGACTGGAGCCTCTGGAGCCGTTCGCTCACGCTCCGCGCTTCGGCGGCCAATCCCGATGCCGAGGTGCTCTTCACGCTCCGCACGGCGGAGGGCGAAGAGCAGCAGCCGGGCGTGCGCAACGAGGAGGGCATCCACACGGCGACCTTCGCCCCCGGATGGACGACCTCCGAGAATGCGAACGGCCTGACCTGCCATACGCCCGACGGAAAGGGGCTCCGCGTCGGCACGCACTACACGTGCGTGGCCACGATCGACGGCGTCGAATACACGGCGACGCTCGACACCCCCGCAGGCGACGTGATCTCCAACGCCGGCATGGACGACTGGTCGACCTACGTCGTCGCGGGATGGTCCGTCCTGAGCGGCGAGGTGCCCTACCCGAACGCCGACAGCGGGACCATCTTCTGGGTCGGCGGCAACAACAAGCAGACCAACGCCCTCTGCACGGGCGCGGAGATCGAGGGCAGCAACGGCCGCTGCGCCCAGCTCAAGCCGATGGTGGCGGCGGGCGTCTTCGCCGCGGGCAACCTCTTCACCGGCACGTTCGAGGGGGGTCCGAACTTCCTCGACATGTACGGCCTGGCCCGCTTCGGCGTCGTCTACGACTTCACGGCCCGCCCCACGGCCCTCAGCCTGCGCTACAACGCCACGATCACCAACGTAACCCACACGGGCAACAGCTCGCTCACCACCGAGGAGCTCGACCAGAGCCGCATCTTCGTCTGCATCACCGACTGGACGGCGCGCCACACCGTCAAGTCGGGATCGAGCTACGACGAGACGACCTTCTGGGACCCCGAGGCCGCGACGTCGCTCCCCGAAGGGGCGATCCTCGGCTACGGCTCGCAGATGCTCACCGAGTCGACCGACGGCTGGCAGACGCTGACGATCCCCATCGTGTGGTACGACCGCGAGGCGGCACCCGCAGCCGGGAACTACTCGCTGGTGATCTCCTGCGCCACGAGCTTCAAGGGCGACTACGTGGCCGGCAGCGAGAACAACGTGCTCTACGTCGAGGATTTTGAATGGGTATACTAACGATAAAACGCACGACCATGCGCAAGCAGATTCTTACGACGTTCGCCGCGGCGCTGTGCCTCGCCGGCACGGCCCTGACGGCGCAGGCGCAGCCGGCGGAGCTCCACACCGCGGAGCAGGCCGCCGACAGCCTCGCCGCACCGGCCCGACGTCCCATGACCATCAACGAGATGCGGCTCCGCCGCGGCCTGACCGACCGACACAACCTCTTCGTGCCCAAGGGCCAGTGGATCTTCGGCGGGACGGCCTCCTACTCGACCCATACCAACGACCGCTACCAGTTCTTCATCATCGAGGACATCAACTCCGAAGGCTACACCTTCCGCGTCAGTCCGATGATCGCCTACGCCCTGCGCGACAACATGGCCATCGGCGCCCGCTTCGTCTATGCGCGGTCGCTGCTCAAGCTCGACAACGCCTCGCTGAAATTCGGCGACGACGTCGACGCCACGGAGTTCCGCGCTCGGGACTTCTACACGCTCACGCACAGCTACACGGCCTCGGTGATCTGGCGGCAGTACATCCCGCTGGGCAACAGCAAGCGCTTCGCGCTCTTCAACGAGATGCAGCTCTCGGCCGGCGGTTCGCAGGCCAAGTTCGCGAACGACTCGCCCGTGAAGGGGACCTACCAGACCGGCTACAGCCTCTCGCTCGGCATCTCGCCCGGCATCGTGGCCTTCGCGACGAACAACATGGCCGTGGAGGTCAACGTCGGCGTGATGGGCATTTCGTACAACCACGTCAAGCAGGTTCACAACCAGGTGCGCGAGGGCAAGCTCGACACGAGCATGATGAACTTCAAGGTCAACATCTTCTCGATCGGCCTCGGCATGGCCTTCTATCTCTAAAACCGGCATGCAGATGAAACGAATCCTTTTACTTCTTCTTCCGACCCTCTTTGCCGGGGCGGTCCGCGCCGAGATGCCCCGCTTCGCGGACCGGATGCCGGCCGCGACGGCCGCCACCGCCGCGACGGCCGCCATTCCCGCCGCGACTCCCGAAACGGAGTCGGCCGCCGAGCGGCTCGAACGCGAACGCGCCGAGCTGCGCAAGCAGCGCTTCCTGCCCACGCGCCGGCGCATGAACCGCGAGATCAACAAACTCAAGTACGCCTACAAGGGCGAGGTCATCATCGGCCTGACGGCCTCCTACGGTACGCTCTCGAGCGACAACGCCGACGTGCTGACCATCCTGTCGAGCCTCTCGGCCGATGGCGCCATCGCCACGGTGAAGCCCTCGGTCGGCTACTTCTACCGCGACAACCGCTGCCTGGGCGTCCGCTTCGGCTACACCCACATGAACGGCACACTCGACGGCGACTACGACCTGGGCGAGAGCAACGACTTCTCGGGATCGCTGCCCTACATCGACATCTCGAGCAACAACTACTCGTTCGGCATCTTTCACCGCTCCTACGCCGGGCTCGACCCCAAGGGGCGCTTCGGCCTCTTTGCCGAGTTCGAGCTCTCGGTCTCGACCGGTTCGTCGAACGACGCCCACAAGCGCGACGGCGAGCTGAAGCGCATCTACAGCGACAACACGAAACTCAAGCTGGCGTTCAACCCCGGAGCGGCCGTCTACATCTTCCCGAACGTCTGCGCGACGATCTCCTTCGGGCTGGGCGGCATCCAGTATACCTCCGTCACGCAGAAGGACCAGGACGGCAACCGCATCGGCTCGCGCAAGGCCTCGAACATGCGTTTCCGCCTGAACGTCGCCGCCATCAACTTCGGCATGACATTCCACCTGTGGGACAAGAAAAAGCAGTAAGACCATGAAGACAGCATATCTGATGAAAACGGCGCTCGCCGGTGCGGCGCTCCTTCTCTTCGCGGGCTGCATCAAGAACGACGTGCCCTATCCCGTCGTGGAGCTCCAGATCACCGACGTGCGCGGCGAAGGCTTCACCGTCGGCAAGGTCGACCTGGGCAACCGGCAGGTGACGCTTCAGCTCGACGAGCAGACCGACATCCGCAACGTGCGGATCGACGCCGTGACGCTCGACGCCCAGATCCACAGCGTCGCACTCGACAAGGAGGAGCTGCTCGGCAAGGTGCAGACCTCGCAGCCCCTCACGGGGACGTTCGACCTGCGCACGCCGCACTACGTCACCCTCTCGCTCTATCAGGACTACGACTGGACGATCACGGCCGAGCAGACCATCGAACGGCGCTTCACCGTCGAGGGACAGATCGGCGCCACGGCCTTCGATACGGAGAACCGCATCGCCACGGCCACCGTGGGCAAGGCTACTGACCGCTCGGCCCTCACCGTCACCGAACTGAAACTCGGCCCGGCCGACATCACCGCCTACTCCCCCACGCTCAAGGAGCTGTCGGGCTCGAACTTCGAGACGGTGCGTTTCGTCGACGTCACCTGCCACGGACGCACCGAGCAGTGGACGCTCCACGTCATCCCCACCGAGGAGAGCGTCTCGCTGCGGCAGGCCGACGCCTGGACGCGCGTCATCTGGCTCTACGGCGAGGGCATCGCCGGTTCGACGATGGGCTTCAGCTACCGCAAGGCCGGTGACGAGGCGTGGACCCGCATTGCAAGCGACGACGCCGACTCGCCCGTCGAGGTGTCGGGCGGCAGCTTCACGCTCCGCCTGCAGGCCGAACCGCAGACGACCTACGAAGTCAAGGCCTTCTGCGGCGAGGAGGAGAGCGCCGTCCGCACGCTCACGACCGAGGAGGAGCGGCAGCTGCCCAACTGCGACCTGGAGACCTGGTCGAAGCCCAAGAATCCGTGGCTGCCCTTCGCATCGGACGCCGCCGGCAACGCGATCGACCCCTTCTGGGGTACGGGAAACAACGGCGCCACGGTCATCAGCAGCAGCGACAACCTCACGACCCCCGTCACGGACCTCCACCCGGGAGCAACGGGGCAATACGCCGCACGGCTCGAATCGCGCTACGTGGTCATCAAGCTCGCGGCCGGCAACCTCTTCACCGGCGAGTTCGTCGGCATCCGCAGCCTCTCGCACGGCATCGTCAACTTCGGACGTCCCTTCACGCTGCGACCCACAGCCCTGCGGCTGTGGGTGAAGTACACCTGCGGCAAGATCGACAACGCCAAGGATATCGGCAGCCTGCCCGTCGGCGAGAGCCTCCAGGTGGGCGACTACGACACCGGCAGCATCTACGTTGCGCTGGGCACCTGGACCAAGGAAGAGTACGGCTACGGCAAGGACCACGAGCTCTTCGGCACGGACGACTGCCCCGTAAGCATCGACACGCGCGAAGCCTCGACCTTCTTCGATCCCGAGGGCAAGGATGTCGTCGGCTACGGCGTGCAGTACTTCCACGAGGATGTTGCCGAGTGGCGGCAGATCACCATTCCGATCGACTACCGCGGCGTTACGGACAGGCGTCCGACGCACATCATCGTCGTCTGCTCGGCGTCGCGTCTGGGCGACTACTTCACCGGCAGCCGCAACAGCCGCATGTGGGTCGACGACATCGAGCTGCTCTACGACTGATCTTCGGACCGCAGGGTCCGATCCGACACGACGGTGGGCGGAGGTGCTGCGGCGCTTCCGCCCACCCCCTTTTTGCAAGGTGAAAGGTGAAAAGTAAAAGGTGAAAAGTGAAGGGAGCGCTGCGACAGGATGGAAAACCGCAATGCGTAACATGCGACGATATCAACCCGCGGCAGCAGGCAGGCAGGGACGGAACGCAAACGCCGGCAATTCACGAACCGCAGCAATACCAAACCGCGGCAAAACAGAATCCACGGCAATACACCTCCCCCGGCAAAGCCCCTCGGCAGGCGGACAGGGCACAAAAAAAGCCGGAATCCCGTAACGGGGATTCCGGCTTTGTGGTTTACCGCCGCCCTATCGCCGGGCGATGCGGCAGTACGTGTCGTAGCGGCCGATCACATCCTTCACGTAGGCCAGCGTCTGCCGGCTGCCGGTGAAGCGTCCGCATTTGACGACTTCGTTCTGATAATACTCGGGCTCCGCCTTCAGTTGCAGGTAGCGGGCCACCACCTCCCAGGAGTTCGGGTCCTCGCCGTTGAGGCGGGCCAGACGCCGGGCGTCGTTCACATGTCCGATGCCGCTGTTGTAGGAGGCCAGCACGATGCTCATGCGATCCGTCTCGGAGGTGCTCTCCGGGAAGCGCAGCATCGACTCGATTTCCGTCAGCAGCCTGTTCGCGAGCCATACGTTGGTCTCGGGATCGGAGATCTCCTCCACCGGCACGTCGAACTGACGTGCCACCGAGGGCATGATCTGCATCAGGCCGCGGGCGCCGCTGCGCGACGTAATGTCGGGCGTGAAGCGCGACTCGTGGTAGGCAATGGCGCTCATCAGACGCCAGTCGTTGCCTTCGCGCTCGCTGACGCGGCGAATCAGGTCATCATAGGCCGAAATGACGGGCTTCTCCGCCGCTGCGGGGGCTGTCGCCGTCAGGATTCCGGCCGTCTCGTCCAGCGCCATGTCTTCCGTCTCGGGGGCGCTGAACCGGGCATTCAAGCCGTAAAAGGTAGTAAGTGTTGTTAAGAACGCAAACGTCAATACCGTTTTCTTCAACATAAATGATTGCTTTGCGGGCAGTTCATTCCGCGCAGAACAATACGCTAATCATAGAATCCCCATGAGATGCCGAGTTTGAACATGCCCGGATTGAGCGGATAACCCGCCGCCGAAAAATAGGCTCCGTTGCCGAACAAACCCTTGTTCAGATGCTGATATTTGATGAATATCCGCATTCTCTTCCACTTTCCCATCACGTAGGCGTCCACGTAGGGATAGTTCCCCACCTCGAACTCCCGCTGATTGTAGAACACCGACAGTGCCGGATTGTAACCGGGTGCATAATACATCGTATTGTAGCGTCCGTCCAGTCCGATCTGAAGGCGCAGTACGTCGCGCACGACCCAGAACTCGTAGTAATACGAGAGGAAGGCGCTGAGAAGCGGAACGGGTACAACTTCCTGATCCGTACTCCACTGCAGCAATACCCTGTTGTCCAAATGAAGTCCGCCGAGGCGGAAATCCTTGCGGGCATACACACCCGTGAGGCTTACGCTTCCGCTCTTCTGGGCCACGTTGCTGTCCGACGCATAGTAGATCTTGTCGGTTGCGACGCTTTGCCAGGCCCCGGCCTCGAAGGCATAATCGGGGACGGAAAACTTCACCTCGAAACGGGTTTCATTCTCCCTGCTCAAGGGAGTGGACCACACATAGTGGTTCGAGAAAAGATTCTCCTGCCAGTAGTTGGGCGAGCGGCGGTCCAGCGAGAACCGCCCTTCGAGAATCAGAGGGTGTCCGCGGAGAAAGCCCGTCAGCGCCAGGTGGGCGCCGAGCGAGAGGTCTCCGCCTCTGTACCCCGACGGGTAGAACTTCAGATTCGCGTCCCAGTCGACGTACTTCTTTATCTTGCCCTCGACGGAGCCGTAGACGAAGTAGCTGGTCTTCTTCACCTTCGTGTACTTCCCCGTGAGGAAATCATCCATCATGAACTGCGAGTAGGTATGCAGGTCGATGCCCACACCGCCGTCGATCGTACCCACCACGCCGTCGCGGTCCCACGGCTGTGCCTGCACGAAAAAGCGGTTCGAGATGCGCCGTTCGTAAATCGAATCGCGCGTCTGCTCGGGGTTGATGAACCAGTTGTCGTAGTATTCGTAGGTCGCCGGCACGAAGTTGCCCTGCTCGTCGCGGTGGTCGCGCTCGTCGGTGTAGGTCGCCCGGATGTCGGAGTAGACCTTGCTCCAGGAGCTGTACTCGAACGAGTGGCCGATGTAGACGGCCGAAAGCCCCGCCATCGAGAAGTCGTAGTCGGTCATGCGCTGCAGCGGAATACCGTAGGACTGCGTGATGAAGAAGCCGTTGTTGCGGTAGGTGTTCTGGGCCTGGGCGTCGGCCAGCTTCATCGGCACGCCCGAGGGCAGGTCGAAGGTCGTGTCGGCAATGGCCCACGCGCCCACCACGCCGCCGTTCTCCTGCTGCTCGATGTGGTTGTTGTAGAAGGCCGCATGCACCGAGTAGCGCTTGCCCGTATGGCTCACGGCCAGCGAGAGGTTGTGGTTCTTTGTCCGCGACCAGATGTACTGGCCCTTCGTACCGCGCGACTTGTAGTCGACGTTGAAGCCCGTCGTCGGGGAGACGTTCTGCGCCACCATGATGCCGAAGTTCTCCTCGCGGTAGCGCTTCTGGCCCGACTCGGCGTAGTTCATGCGGATGAGCGGCCGCTTGGTGTTGTAGAACGGCACGTTCTCCATGTCGTAGGTATACGCGTAGTAGGGACTCGCAAACATGAAGTCAAAGAACTGCGGCCGCCGGAAGTAGTTCAGCGGCAGCGAAGCCTGCCCGAGCGCGCCCTGCGCGATGTCGCCCACATCCTCGCGGTAGAACGGATAGTCGATCCGGTAGTCGGTCAGCATCGTGTCGAGCGTCCCGATCTCCACGCGGTTGTAGTCGCGCCGCACGTTCCACATGAAGTTGTTGAGCGCGCGGATCGAATCGCTGAAGAAGTACGATTCGAGCGGCTTGCGGATCTTCCGCTCCTTCTTGGTCGTGTCCTGCGGCTGCTGCCCCTCGGCATTCTCCTCGCCGGTCTGCTCGTAGGGGTTGCCGCCGTAGAGGCTCGTCGACTGGCCGCGCTGCTGGGCACGCATCAGGTCGCTGGCATCGAAGTGCTGCGCACGCAGTGCGGCGGGAGCCGCCAGGCAAAGCCCGACGAGCAGCATCAGCAGTATGCGTTTCGACAGTGGCGACATGTCAACGGGCGGAAAACCGCGGCAAAGGTAATTAAAATTTTTTAATTATACAAATCACGCTTGTTCACAATCCTTTGCGCGATAGAGCATCATGCCCCAGCGCAGGGCCGAGATCAGGATGTAGGCGACGATGATCGCCGGCACGGCGTAGAGGCGCAGGATGACGATCAGCACGACGGCCAGCAGCAGGAAGAGGTAGCGCACCTGGTTTCCGCGCCAGCCGAAGCCGCGGAACTTGAGGGCGAACATCCTCACGGGCGACACGAGCAGCCAGGCCATGAGCGGCATGATGCAGATGAGCACGGGCCCGCCGAAGTCGAATCCCGTGCGGGCGCTGATAAGCCCGAGCGAGGTGAAGAAGAGGGCGTTGGCCGGGGTGGGCAGGCCGCAGAACTCCTCGTGCTGCGTCTCGTCGATGTTGAACTTCGCCAGCCGCAGGGCCGAGAAGGCGGCCAGCAGGAAGCTCGCGAAGGCGTAGACATACAGCAGCAGGGTCTCCTCCCGGGCGAACGAGTGCGTGGTCATCACGTAGAGCACGGCGGCGGGCACGGCGCCGAACGAGACGACGTCGGCCAGCGAATCGAGCTGCAGGCCGATCGGGGAGCTCTGCCCGAGCAGGCGCGCGACGAAGCCGTCGAAGAAGTCGAACACGGCGGCCAGCACCACGAACCAGAAGCTCCATTCGAGGTTGCCGTACTTGAGCGCCGACACCAGTGCGAACGTGCCGCAGAGCAGGTTCGAGAGGGTCAGCATGTTGGGGATGGTGAACAGTCTGATCTTCATCGTCGCGCAAATTTAATCCGCATCAGGCGGCAAAGTTACTAAAATATTTTTATCTTTGCCTTACTTAACGCCATATTAACTCATGAACAGCAACAAATATTGTGTCATCATGGCGGGAGGCGTCGGCACGCGCTTCTGGCCCAAGAGCCGGCAATCGATGCCCAAGCAGTTCCTCGACATCCTGGGTACGGGAAAATCCTTCATCCGCCAGGCCTACGAACGCTTCGCGAAGATCGTGCCCCCGGAGAACTTCCTCGTGGTGACCAACGACCGATACAAGTCGCTCGTACTGGAGCACATTCCCGAGATCGAAGCCTCGCAGGTGCTCTGCGAGCCCGTGGGCCGCAACACGGCCCCCTGCATCGCCTATGCGGCCTACACGCTCATGAAGCGCGACCCCGACGCGGAGATGATCGTCACACCGTCGGACCACCTGATCCTCAACGAGGAGGATTTCCTCTCCATCATCGGCGAGTGCCTCGACTTCGCCGAGCGGCACGACGCCCTGATGACCGTGGGCATCAAGCCCACGCGCCCCGAGACGGGCTACGGCTACATCCAGGTCTCGGACTCGCAGCCCATCAGCAAGGTCAAGTGCTTCACCGAGAAGCCCAACCTCGAGCTGGCGCAGACCTTCATCCAGTGCGGCGAGTTCTACTGGAACTCGGGCATCTTCATCTGGAAGGTCCGCAGCATCATCGAGGCCTTCGAGAAGTACCTGCCCGAACACCACCAGCTCTTCAGCGGCGTGATGCAGGCCGCAGGCACCGAGGCCGAGCGCCGCGTCGTCGAGATCGCCTTCTCGGAGTGCCGCGCCATCTCGATCGACTACGGCATCATGGAGAAGGCCGACAACGTCTACGTGCGCTGCGGCGAGTTCGGCTGGAGCGACGTCGGCACGTGGGGATCGGTCTACCAGCACTCGCGCAAGGACCGCTACGCCAACACCATCCCCGCGGAAGGGTGCTACCTCTACGACACGCGCTCGTCGATCGTCTCGCTGCCCGCGGGGAAGATCGCCGTCATCAGCGGCCTGAAGGAGTACATCGTCGTCGACACGGACGACGTGCTGATGATCTGCCCGCGCGCCGAGGAGCAGAACATCAAGAAATTCATCGACGAGGTGAAGTTCCACAACGGAGACAAACACATCTGACATGTCCGACACACCGAAGGGCCCCGTGGCCTTCCGCTACAACGCCGCCGCCTACGAGTGCGGCATCATCCGCCGCGAGGAGGGGGTCTGCGACGTCTGCGGCCGCCCGCGCGAGTGGTTCTACACGGGTGCGGTCTACTGCGCGGGCCCGGCGCCGCGCGTCTGCGCCGAGTGCCTTCACAGCGGCGAGGCGGCCCGCAAGTTCGACGCGACGTTCATAACGCGCGGAAGCCGGCTCGTCACCGACCCCGCGAAGGCGGACGAACTCTACCACCGCACGCCGGGCTACCCGAGCTGGCAGGGAGACTTCTTCCCCTACTGCTGCGACGACTACTGCACCTTCCTCGGGGACGTCGGCACCGAGGAGCTCGAAGCGATGGGCATTGCCGACGCCGTCTTCGCCGACTACGAGGAGCGGGGCGGCGATCCCCGCGTGCGGGAGGTGCTCCAGGCCGTGGGCGAGACAGCCGGCTACCTCTTCCGCTGCCTCCACTGCGGAGCCTACCACCTCTACGTCGACCGGGAATAACCACACGCCATACCGGGACGCTTCCGACCGCCAGGGGGAGCGTCCCTTTTTTCAAAATTGCCACCATGTCAACACTCTATGCACTTTTCCGGGCCAGCACGGGCGTCTCGACCGACACGCGGCGCATCGTGCCCGGCTCGATCTTCTTCGCGCTGCACGGCGCCACCTTCGACGGCAACCGCTTCGCCGCCGAGGCGCTCGACAAGGGGGCGGCATACGCCGTCGTGGACGACCCCGCGGCCGCCACGGACCCGCGCATGCACCTCGTGCCCGACACGCTGCGCGCCCTGCAGCAGCTGGCGCGCGAACACCGCCGCGCACTGGGCATCCCGATCCTTGCCATCTCGGGCAGCAACGGCAAGACGACGACCAAGGAGCTCATAAGCCGCGTGCTGGCCGAGCGCTTCACGGTCCACGCCACGCAGGGCAACCTGAACAACCACATCGGCGTGCCGCTGACGCTGCTGGCGATGGATGCCCACACGCAGTTCGGCGTCGTGGAGATGGGGGCGAGCGCCTGCGGCGAGATTGCCCTGCTGGCCTCGATCGCCGAGCCCGACTACGGGCTGCTGACCAACGTCGGGCGTGCCCACCTCGAAGGCTTCGGCGGTCCGGAGGGGGTGCGGCGCGGCAAGGGCGAGCTCTACGACCGGCTCGCCGCAACGGGCGGCTGCGCCTTCGTGCGCAGCGACGACGCCGTGCTGGCGTCGATGGCCGACGAGCGGCCGACGCTCCGCACGGTGCGCTACACGGCCGCGCTGGCCGACGGCTACGAACACCACCTCGAGGGGGAGTACAACCGCTTCAACGTCGCCGCGGCCATCGCCGTGGGGCGCCATTTCGACATCCCCGACGAGCGCATCCGCCGCGCCGTGCGGTTCGCCGACGGGGAGAAGCTCGCCTTCCGGCAGGATGCGCACGGGGTGACGGTCGTGCTGGGCAGCCGGCCTCAGGGCCCCGACTGCATCGTCGAACTGACCGTCGGCCGGTAAGTGCCCGTCGACCGGGGGCCCGGGACGGCAGGCAGCCGGCGGACTGGCAGCATCAGAGCGGCCGGACAACAAGCCCTTCCGGAGGGTCACGGCCGACTGACAGCCGGACAGCCGGGCAGTCAGGAAGTCAGACAACGGGCCCTTCGGACCGTCGGGAAACAAAGTGTCAGGCAACCGCCAACCGGAGAGCGGACAAACCGGGCAGCCGGGCACACAAAAAGGGGCATCCGTCGAAGCGGATGCCCCTTTTGTCTTTTTGCCGATGTGCCGGCCGGTCAATGGACCATCTTCAGCCCCACGATACCGATCAGGACCAGCGACAGGAAAAAGAGCCGCCAGACGGTCACCGCATCGTGGAAAAAGAGGATGCCGATCAGCACCGTGCCGATGCCGCCGATCCCCGTCCAGACCAGGTAGGCCGTACCCATCGGGATGTCGCGCTGCGCCAGGTAGAGCAGCCAGCCGCTCAAGGCCATCGAGACGACGGCGAGCGACAGATAGAGCAGGTGAAAGCGCGGGGACTCGCCCGCCAGTTTGAAGCCCAGCGGCCACCCCATCTCGAAGAGTCCCGCCAGCAGCAGATAGAACCAGGCCATCTCTTTATCCGTAAATATCCGTCACATGCCGGTTTTTTGGTGGCTGCCATCCCGACGACAGTCCGCATCCGGCACCGGGTGCAAAGATAGCAAACCGAAGCCGGCCGCGATGCACCCGCAGCGGAAAAAACACAAAAAAAGGGACGCGACCCTTTTGGGATCGCGCCCCTTGCCCTCTCCCGGACGGGAGGGATGATCCGATCACCCCTGCCGCCCAGCCGTTTCGGGATTATTTTACCTCCTCGAACTCGACGTCCTCGGGCTGGCCGGAGTTGCCGTTCGAGCTGCCGGCGTTGCTCTGCGACTGCTGCTGGCTCTGCTGGCCTGCGGCACCCTGAGCCTGCTGCTGTGCGTAGATATCCTGCGAAGCAGCCTGCCATGCGGCGTTCAGTTCGGCCATGGCCGTGTCGATGGCAGCCACGTCGGCGTTCTTGTGCGCCTCCTTCAGCTTGCCCAGAGCCGACTCGATAGCCGCCTTCTTGTCTGCGGGCAGCTTGTCGCCGTACTCCTTGAGCTGCTTCTCCGTGGTGAAGATGTTCGAGTCGGCGGCGTTGATCTTGTCGATACGCTCCTTCTCGGCCTTGTCCTTCGCCTCGTTGGCCTTCGCCTCGTCACGCATGCGCTGGATCTCCTGCTCGGTCAGACCCGACGATGCCTCGATGCGGATCTTCTGCTCCTTGCCCGTACCCTTGTCCTTGGCCGATACGTTCAGGATACCGTTGGCATCGATATCGAACGTGACCTCGATCTGCGGCACGCCACGCGGTGCGGCCGGAATGCCGTCGAGGTGGAAGCGGCCGATCGACTTGTTGTCGCGGGCCAGCGGACGCTCACCCTGGCAGACGTTGATCTCTACCGAAGGCTGGTTGTCGGCCGCCGTCGAGAAGACCTCCGACTTGCGGGTCGGGATCGTCGTGTTGGCGTCGATGAGCTTCGTCATCACACCGCCCAGGGTCTCGATACCGAGCGACAGCGGCGTCACGTCAAGCAGCAGCACGTCCTTCACTTCGCCCGTCAGCACACCGCCCTGGATGGCAGCGCCGATGGCTACGACCTCGTCGGGGTTGACCGACTTGTTCGGGGTCTTGCCGAAGAACTCCTCGACGATCTTCTGGATGGCCGGGATACGCGTCGAACCGCCCACGAGGATCACTTCGTTGATCTGCGAAGCCTCCAGACCGGCATCACGCAGCGCCAGCTTGCAGGGCTCGATCGTCTTGCGGATCAGATGGTCGCACAGCTGCTCGAACTTGGCACGCGTAAGCGTCATGACGAGGTGCTGCGGAATACCGTTCACCGGCATGATGTACGGCAGATTGATCTCCGTGGTCGTCGAGGACGACAGTTCGATCTTGGCCTTCTCGGCAGCCTCCTTCAGACGCTGCAGCGCCATCGGGTCCTGACGCAGGTCGATCCCATGCTCGGCCTTGAACGACTCGGCCATGTAGTCGATCAGCACGTGGTCGAAGTCATCACCGCCCAGGTGCGTATCGCCGTTGGTCGACTTTACCTCGAAGACACCGTCGCCCAGCTCCAGGATGGAGATATCGAACGTACCGCCACCGAGGTCGTATACGGCGATCTTCATGTCGTTCGCCTTCTTGTCCAGACCGTAGGCCAGCGCAGCGGCCGTAGGTTCGTTGATGATACGGCGAACCTTCAGACCGGCGATTTCGCCCGCCTCCTTCGTAGCCTGACGCTGCGAGTCGGAGAAGTAGGCAGGAACCGTGATGACGGCCTCCGTCACCTCCTGACCCAGATAGTCCTCGGCGGTCTTCTTCATCTTCTGGAGAATGATGGCCGAGATCTCCTGCGGCGTGTACTGACGTCCGTCGATGTCCACACGCGGGGTGTTGTTGTCGCCCCGGACGATCTGATACGGTGCGCGGGCGATGTCGGCGGTTACCTGATCGTAACGCTCACCCATGAAACGCTTGATCGAGAAGACCGTGCGCTTGGGGTTCGTGATGGCCTGACGCTTGGCCGGATCACCGACCTTGCGTTCGCCGTCGTTCGTGAATGCCACGACCGAAGGGGTCGTGCGGTGTCCCTCGGAGTTGGGGATCACTACGGGCTCGTTGCCCTCCATCACCGCCACGCAGGAGTTCGTAGTTCCTAAGTCGATACCAATAATCTTTGCCATAGTGCTATTTGTTTTTAATTGTTTGTTTTCATTTTTCCCGCCGGCTCCCTGACCGGCGACGCCCTAAAACAAACAAAGGTCGTACCAATCGGCGATCTCTGCCAAATTGTCAGCAGAATGGCAGGATCGCGGCGCGGCACGGCAGATTGGCATTTCGCGACCGGGCATTTTGGCAGAAAAAGGGCCATCCGGCGGCGCGGAGGAGGTGCGGGCGGAGGAGGAGGTGCACCGGCCGCTGGCACGGGGCGGGTCAGCGGAACGGCGGAGGAGGTGCGGGCGGAGGAGGAGCACCGGCCGTTGGCACGGGGGCCGGTCGACAGGGCGACAGAGGAGGAACACCGGCCGCTGGCACAAGGCGGGTCGGCGGAACAGCAGAGGAGGTGCGGGCGGCAGAGGAGGAGTTCCGGCTGCGAGCGCAAGGCGGGTCAGCGGAACGGCGGAGAAGGTGCGGACGGAGGAGGTATACCGGCCGATGGCACGGGGGCCTGTCGGCGGCGCGGATGAACCGGCGACGAAAAGAAGTGACGGCGGCAGAAAGGAAAAACTCCGGCCGCGGGCTCGGGGGCCGGCCGGCGGCACAAAAAAGGCCTGCGCTGCCGCAGGCCCGTATCCGGAGGTCCGGACTACATTATTTATTATCGGTTCTGTTCGCCGAGGATACGCATTGCAACGTCGAGAATCGTCGTGTCGTCCAACGTGACCACACCGCCGTCCGGCCCGGGTTCAAAATGAACACCCACACACTCCTTCGCCTCGTGCTTGCCCCCGAAATAGTTGCGGACAGCCTCTACGTCAATTCCCAATTCATCTGCAATGCGCTGCGAACTGCCGCTCGGCAGTCTGTCCTTGATACGGCGCAACTCGTTAAATGTGATAATCATATCCGTTGAGTTTTTGGTTGATAGTTCTGCATCACTAAATTAATACTTTTTTATGGAACTGCAAAATTTCTGCCTGAAAAAGTGTCATAAAAACGTAACAGTCCCGAAAAGGAACGGACCGCACTCTCCCACAGGAGAATGCGGTCCGTCGGATCGTCTCACCGGTCGGATCAGTCGGCCTGCGGCTCGACATAGAATTCGTAGAGCACCGGCGTATAGGGCGGCACCTCGGTCGTGATCGTCGTCGTGGTCGTCGTGGTCGTCGAGCTCGAATCGCCGTAGTAATAGTTGTTGTAGTAGTAACTGTTGTAGTAGTTGTAGTAGTAGTTGTTGTAATAGCTGTTGTAGTAGCTGTTGCCGTAGTAGTTGTTGTAGTAGTTGTAGTAGTTCAGGTAGTCATAGTAGTAGTTGCTCGACGACGAACTCGACGACGAAGAGCTCGTCGTTCCGCTCACGCCCGTGGCGCCGTAACCGTAGGTCGACGTGGTGATGACGGCGGCCCACTGGCCGTAGCGCAGGTTCGGAATCGAGTAGTACCAGGCGCCGGGCCGCTTGTTGTCGTTGGGCGTATACTCCTCGACGGAGCCCTTCTTGGCGACATCGCCGTAGATGATCTCCTTCACCTCGTCGATGTTCGTGTCGACGATGAAGCCGTCGAGCAGCCGCTCAACATACCACACCTTGGCCGTCCCGTCGAGCTTCACCGAGTCGGTCAGCGACTCGACACCGCCGTAGGGCGACTCCTCGTCGGGATGGAAGCGCTCGACCAACGCCTTGCGGACCTTCTCCTGCGTGGCCTCGAAGGCGTTGTAGGGCTCATAGGGCGAGCTGTACGGATTCGGATAGGTGATGCGGTCCGTGGCCGGGTTGTAGCGCAGGTTGACATAGACCTGCGGAATGGTGTCGTTGACGCTCACCCAGCGCTCGGCGACGTGGTAGGGATGGAGCTCGTCGTCGGGATCCGCAGGCATCGGCACCGACTCCGCATCCTCCTCGTCGTTGCTGTAGATGCGCAGCCCGCCGTTCGCGGCCAGCTTGCAGAAGTCGTCGACCTGCGTGCCCTCGGCCTCGAGCGGGTTCTTGATCGTCTCGCAGATCTCCATCGTGATGATGAAGGGCTTGCCCGAGGAGAGCGTGTAGTCGGTCTGCCCCTCATAGCCGCCCGTACCCGAAACACCGCCCACGACGCGCGAAGGCAGGTAAAGGGTGACCTTCGACCCGGGGCGGAGCTGCAGCTCCGCATCGAGCCCGCGGGCCGCGGCATAGGCCGGATCGAGGTGCAGCGTGTTGCGCATGGCCAGGTGCGAGCCCTCGATCATGCTCGTGTTGAACTCGCCGCAATAGCGGTAGTAGGGAACGTAGTGCGTATATTTGGTGTACGACCCGGCCAGCTTGGCATCCGTCGCGCGGCGCGTGAGGATGATGTTGCCCGCCAGATCGCGGCCCGAGAAGTCGAACTTCACCCAGCAGATCGTATCGTTGATCGGTTTGGCCTCCATGTCACCGGCATCGAGCACATCGACGTAGTAGCCGCCGTCCTCCTGGAGGTTGTTCACCAGCTCGGGGTGATACTTCTCCATCCAGGCCCCGAGCGCCAGGGTCTCGAACTTGTCGTAGGATTCGCTCGCCTCCTTGGCACAGGAGGCGGCCAGCAGCATCACAAGGGCCGGAAGGCACAGCATGCGTGTACAGAACTTCATATTTTCGTCTTTTCCTTTTTCAATTTATCCATTCGTCCGCCATCCTTCGGGCTCACTCCACGCTCTCCACCGTAAAGGTGATGCAAATGGGGCTTTCGCGGGGGATGAAGCTGAAATTCGTGTCACCGAAGGCCATGTTGTAGGTCATGTAGGCCTCCACGCGGTCCCCCTGCCGACAACCCACTAACGCAAGACGGAGCCCGTTTAGTATGTCGGCGCTGCGCAGGTCGAGACGCAGCGGCTCGAATGACCAGTGCTCCACGTTGAGCCCCGCGGCGACGTAGGCGGACGCCAGTTCGGGATCGTTCGTGTACTCGGGAAGCCGCGTGTCGGGGATCGTCGCGTAGGTGAAGATGTAGAGGCGGAAGGTGATCGACACGGTCGACGAGCGCGTGACCTCCGCGCGGTTGACCCGCTCCGGATCGTAGACATCGCGGATGTAACGGTAGACCGTATTGCCCAGCGTCGTATAGTACAACGCGTCGGAGCCGGGCTCGACCTCCTCCTCGGGGACGAGCGGCGGCTGGTGCGAGCCCTCCAGGAAGCTGACGATCCGGTCGCGCTGCGTGGGCAGCACGTCCTCCTCGTTCGAGCAGCCGCAAAGCAGCGCTGCGCAGAGCCCGAATGCAGGCAACAATATCCGGAATATCTTTTTCATCGGTACGAAATCGTGCAAATTTACAAAAACAATCCGATTCCACCGCATGCAACGCGAAAAAACGCCACGGAATTGTCCGTCATGCGCAAAAAAAGAGGGAAAAACGAGGTGAGGCAGGCTATCCCCGGGGACGGAAATGGTCCTTGCGAGGGTCCTTGAGCCGTTGCAGCCGCTTCTGTTTCAGCACAAAAAAGGCGATGGTCAGGGCCAGGGCCCCGACGAAAAAGCCGAACAGGATGACAATGAATCCGAAAGGTATATCCTCCATAATCGTCACACTCACCGCAACCGGTGCGGCCGCGAAGATAAGGCAAATATTCGACCCGACCAAACGCAGCGGCGTCCGTTCGGGCAAAAAGGACGTTTCATAATCTTTTCAGAGCCATTCGGACAATCTCCTCGACCGAGGCCCCCGGCGCCTCGCGCAGCACCGCACGCAGCACCTTCTCCGCGGCCGTGCGGGCGAAACCCAGCATCACGAGCGCCGCGAGGGCCTCGTCGGCCGTCTCGGCGGAGGGTGACGCCGGCATGCCCGCAATGTCGGTCTGCACGGCCAGCGTCGTGAGCTTGCCGCTCAACTCGACGATGATCTTCTGCGCGGTCTTCAGTCCGAGCCCCTTGACATTCTTCAGCAGCACGGCATTGCCCGTCGAGATGATTCCCTGCAGTTCGTGCGGCGAGTAGGTCGAGAGGATCATGCGGGCCGTGTTGCCGCCCACGCCCGAGACGCTCAACAGCAGGCGGAAGAGCTCCCGCTCGATCTTCGTGGCGAATCCGTAGAGCAGCTGGGCGTCCTCGCGCACGACGAAGTGCACGTAGAGCTTCGCCTCGGCGGCGTGCTCGATGGCCGAGAAGGTCTCGAGCGAGATGTTCAGACAGTACCCCACCCCGCCGGCATCGATGACGGCATAGGTCGGGGCCACTTCGGCCACGCGGCCGGAAATATATTCGTACATGGCGGTCAATCCGTTAAAGGGGGTGTGCGCACACGCCGCGGCGGCTCTTCCGGAGCGTACTCCGGGCAGGCCGGGCAGGCGGCTGCGCAGCCCGATAATTTTGCATCGAACCAAGCAAAAATAAAGATTTTTTTTTACCTTTGTGACTCCGAAACGGATTATTTAACTAATAACGCATATCCGACATGAAAAAAACGCTTTTTATGGCCCTCGCCGCAGCCGTGGCGCTGACGGCCTGCGAATCGAAGCCGGCCGAGCAGCCCGTCGAGGTCATCGCCGAGGAGAAGGCGCAGGAGGCCATCACGAATGACATCGCCTACATTCAGGTCGAGGCCGTGCTGGCCCAGAGCGACCTCTACAAGAACGAAGGCGCCGCCCTGCAGGAGAAGACGCAGAAGGCACAGAAGAGCTGGGCCCAGAAGGAGAAGAACCTCCAGGCCGAGGCTGCCGCCCTGCAGGAGAAGTACCAGAAGGGACTCATCACGACCATCGACGCACAGAACCAGCAGCAGAGCATCGAGAAGCGCATAGCCGCCTACCAGAGCTCGGCCCAGAAGGAGGCCCAGGCGCTCGATGAGGAGAACTTCGTCTTCACGAACCGCGCACAGGACCTGCTGCACCGCGCCGTGCAGGCCATCAACGGCCAGACCGAAAAGCGCTACCGGCTCATCATCAACGCCTCGGCGCTGATCGACGCCGACTCGACGCTCGACATCACGCCGCTCGTACTGGAGAAGGTCAACGAGCTCTACGCCGCCGACAAGAAGGCCGAGAAGAAATAGCCTCCGCCGGGGGCCGAACCGAGGGGGCGGGACGAAATCCGCGGGAAGGTTGCAGGGAAAAAGCCCTGGAGGCCGTGAAGAAACGATCCGGAGGCCATGACGTGAAGGAAGGCCCCGGAGACCGTGAAAAGACCCGGAAAGGCCGTGGAGAAACGCTCCGGAGGCCGTGAGAAGGGACAGAAAGAGAGGCCGTGAAGGAGCCCGAGTAGCCCCTGAAAATGCCCGTTGCCCTGAAAGAAAAGCGACAAATAGCCTCCGACCCCGACACGGCGCCAATCCCGCCGCTGCCCCGGAAAGGACGTCACAAGAAAATACCGGTTCCGCATCCCCGCGGAATCGGTATTTTTTTTATACATTTGCACGTAGAATTTTTTTGCTGGACAAGACATGGGTTTCGTACCGTTCACCTTCATCGACTTCATCGACATCCTCCTCGTGGCTGCGATCATGTACTGGATCTACCGCATGACCAAAGGCACGAACGCACCCTATATCCTCTCGGGAATCATCGCCATCTACCTGCTGTGGGTCGTCGTGCGCGCCCTCAACATGGAGTTGCTCTCGACCATCCTCGGACAACTGATCTCGGTGGGAACCATCGCGCTGATTATCGTTTTCCAGCCCGAGCTGCGCCGCTTTCTCCAGATGATCGGCATGCGGCAAAAGCATTTCAACTTCATCTCGCGCATCTTCTCCACAGGCGACGACAAGGTGCAGACCAACATCGTACCGATCGTCACGGCCTGCCGCGAGATGGCCGAGACGAAGACCGGGGCGCTGATCGTCATCGGCCAGGAGAGCGACCTGAGGCTGATCGCCGAGGGCGGCATTGCGCTCGATGCCAAAATCTCGACGGCGCTGCTCAAGAACATCTTTTTCAAAAATGCCCCGCTGCACGACGGCGCCGTGCTCATCGAGGGCGACCGGGTCGTGGCGGCGAAGTGCATCCTGCCCGTAACGCAGAGCGACGTGCCCAAGTCGTTCGGCACGCGCCACCGCGCCGCCATCGGCATGAGCGAGATTTCGGATGCCATCATCATCGTCGTCTCCGAGGAGACGGGCCATATCGCCATCGCCCAGGGCGGAAGCATCCGGCAGAACATCGACCCCCAGCGGCTGCAGCAAACCCTGCAACGCTATCTGACGATCAACTCCCGCAAGCGGACGGACAAGGAGGTGGCCGAATAATCCACGGCCGGGGAGCGTGCAGGATGCGGGCGATTCACCCCCCCCGACAGGCAACGCAGCGAGGGGCGGAAAAGGAGGAACTTTTCCGCCCCTCGCCGCATCCGCCCGAAACCGGGAACGGCCTCCGACCGGCGGACGCCTCGGAGTCGGTGCGGGGTATCGGAGCAAAGATTAACGCAGAGGTTTGCGCCGCGAAATCGGCGCAGAGGTTTGCTGTGGTGGATTGCGCCGGTGGAATTACGTGGCGGGGCTGAAAATAGGAACGGCCAGGAACAGGTACAAAAAAAGACCGCGAAAAAATCGCGGTCAAACGATAGGGTTGAATTTTCGGGTGGAGGTTTCGGTAGCCTCCCATATCGGCTGGACAAAACGGTCGTCGTTCTTTCACCGATTGCAGGACCCGGAATTTCGCTTATCGCGTCGTCGGGTTCGCGGAACGGTCTGTACGGCAAACTCCAGACTCTTCTTTCGTCCTCGGGTCTATTCAGGCCTCCCGGCTCCGGCTCCTTGTTTCGGTTCCAAGCGGCTGCCCCGGTTTCGTCTCCGGGTTCCGACCTCTTGATTCGTTCGCCCCCCGGCCCCGGGATTATTCGGCAGGCTGCTCCTGCGCGGGCTCGGCGGCATCGGCTGCCGGAATCTCGGCCTGCGGCATGGCGGCGGGCGCCTCGGACTCGATCACGCGCTCCTGCAGCGCCTCGGCGTCCTTCATGATCTCCGTGTTGCTCGTAGCCACCAGGCTCTTGTCCATAGCAAGCGTGGCAATCAGACTCAGGACAAAGATGGCGATGGCCATGGCCCACGTGAACTTCTCCAGCATGTTGGTCGTCTCACGCACGCCCATCACCTGATTCGATGCACCGAAGTTGGCGGCCATGCCGCTCTTGGGGTTCTGCACCAATACGGCAAGAATGACCAGCACACTGGCCACGAGTATCAGCGCAATGCAAATCGTGTATAACATATCGTTGAATTTTGATTATTGTTTTTTTTCTATTTTGTCAATAAGCTCGGCAAAGTAAACACTTTTTTCGGGATTTAGCAAACTTAATTTGCGATAAATCGCTATGGCTTTGTCGCGAAGCCCCTGGGCGAGATAAATCCCGGCCAGCTCCTCGCTCACCACCTCGTCCTCGTCGTCGAGCTGTGCCTCGGTGAGCACCTCGCTCTCGGGTTCGCCCTCGCCCGCCACGATGCGCAGGTCCTCCTCGCGCAGAAAGCGGTCGATCACGTCGTCGGACGAGAGAGAGACCAGCGCGCGGAGGTCCACCGGCGCGGCCTTCAGCGAGCTTTCGGCCCGCCACGGCGCCAGCAGCTCCAGCCGCGCATCCGCCCCGCCGCCGGCTGCCGCGTGCAGCGTGCGCACGGGGGCGAACCACGGCCAGCGGGCCACGAGCGCCGCAAGTTCCGCGGCATCGGGCGCGGGCTCTGCTGCCGGATGTGTCAAGAGTTCCCTGATCCGTGTCATGGCAGGCGGTTTACCAGTTCGAGGCCGAAGCCTGGAAGATGTCGGTTACGAGCTGGTCGACGATCTCGGGAATGAGCGTACCCTCGGCCTCGGTCAGCAGGATGTTGGTGTCGTAGTCCGCAAAGGCGGAGAAGGTCCTGTTCCAGGAGGCCTTCTCGTCGAGGGCGTTCGTGAAGCGCACCTTCACGGTGATGGTCAGGCGGTTGAGCACGGCCTGCTCGCTGCTCGACACGGAAGCCGTGGTCGAGACGTAGTTGACGATCTCACCCTCGAAGGCGAAGTCGCCGCCCTCGTCCACCTGCGTCAGGCGCGTGCGGCGCGAAAAGATGTCGACGAGCGACTCGGTGAGCGTCGACGAGAGGATCGGCGAGACCATCGGGGCGTTGTTCGGGAAGTAGGCCACCGAGAAGGTCTTGGCATCGGGCGGAATCGACGCGCCCGAGAGCGAATAGTTGATGGCGACGCCGCAGCCCGTCAGCACGGCGGCACACAGGGCCACGACGGCCAGTTTCAGTTTCATGCGTTTCATGTATCAGTAATCCTCGATTCCGAGCTCCTTGATCTTGCGGTAGAGCGTGCGCTCGGACATGAACAGTTCGGCGGCCGCCTCGCGACGGCGTCCGTTGTTGCGGCGCAGCGCGCGGATGATCTGCTCGCGCTGCATGTCGGCCTTGGTCTTCTCGCGCGGCGGCGTGTCGGTCACCTCCTCGCTCTCGACATAGACCGGAGCGGACTCCCCGCCCGCCGGAGCGGTCGGCGCGGAGCAGGGTGCGGAGGCCGACGGCGGGTAGATGCCGTGCGGCACGGGGGCATACGCTCCGGCACTCTGCGTGCGCGTGGGCAGCAGCGCCCGGATGTCGGGCGCCGCGTCGGCGCGGTGCGTATCGACGGCGCGCATCAGCTCGGAGAGCATGCGTTTCAGGTCGTTGATGTCGGCCCGCATGTCGAAGAGCACCTTGTAGAGGAGTTCGCGCTCGGTGGCCATGCCCTCGTCCGCGGCGGGAGCTCCCGCCGCCACGGGCGCACCGGCATGCTGCTCGGGAAGGTATTTGGCCAGAATCTCGGGCGTGATGACGCGCGTCTGCTCGATGGCCGAGATCTGTTCGGCGACGTTCTTCAGCTGGCGGATGTTGCCCCGCCAGTAGTAGTTCATCAGCATCTGCCGCGCCGCGTCGTCGAGCGTCACGGCCGGCATGCGGTACTGCGTGGCCACGTCGGCGGCGAAGCGGCGGAAGAGCAGCGGAATGTCCTCCGGGCGCTCGCGCAGGGCCGGCACCAGGATGGGCACGGTGGCCAGGCGGTAGTAGAGGTCCTCGCGGAAGCGGCCCGCGGCGATCGCCTCCTGCAGGTTGACGTTCGTGGCGGCAACGACGCGCACGTTGGTCTTCTGCACCTTCGAGGAGCCCACGCGCAGGAACTCGCCCGTCTGCAGCACGCGCAGCAGGCGCGCCTGCGTCGGATGGGGCAGCTCGGCCACCTCGTCCAGGAAGATCGTCCCCCCGTCGGCCTCCTCGAAGTAACCCTTGCGGGCTTCGAGCGCCCCGGTGAAGGAGCCCTTCTCGTGTCCGAAGAGCTCCGAGTCGATCGTCCCTTCGGGAATTGCCGCGCAGTTCACGGCGATGTACTTGTTGTGCTTGCGGGCCGAATAGGCATGGATCACCTGCGGAAAAAACTCCTTTCCCACACCACTCTCACCCGTGACAAGCACCGTCAGATCGGTCGGCGCCACACGCAGCGCCACGTCGAGCGCCCGGTCGAGCAGCTCCGACGTACCGATGATTCCGAAACGTTGTTTGACACTTGCTATATCCGTCATTTTCCGTCAGTGGTTGGATTCGTTTGTCGCATCGTTCCCTTCGGCGGACACGTCGCCCGAGGCCTCGTCGCCGGAGGCCCCGCCGGTGAGTTCGAGCAGGTACTGCTCCTCGGCGCGCCGCTCCTGCGCCTCGCGGTAATAGCCGAAGGCGATGGCCGCCACGGCAATGGCCGCGGCGATGATCGCAATCCAGAGGAAGCGGTCGGCACGGCGGCGCGGCGGCTCGTCGACGTAGGTGTAGGCGTCGGTCGTCTTGGGGGGCTTGCCGTAGCGCAGGCCCCGCAGCGAGGGGTCGGGATTCATCTTCGCCGAGGGCGAAATCCGGGTCTCGGCAAAGGCCGCCTTAACGGCTTCGGCCACCTTGTCCGGCCGCAGGGGGGCATGGTGCCGGGATTTTCCGCCCTCCTCTCCGCCGTTTCCGTCGTCGGAGTGCGCACGGGCACCGTCCGCCGGAGCCGCGAGAGCAGGCTCCTCCGCGGCCGACGGGGCTGCGGGCTGCGGCGCCACATCCAGCTGCGGATCGTAGTGGAAGGCGATCGTCCCGTTGGGACCGGGCGCCATCTGGCCGAAGCCCCGCATGCGGTAGGTGCCGCCGTGCTCGACGGCGTGCCGCACCTCGAAGACGAAGCGGTCGATTTCGCCCGCGGCCTCCAGTTCGGCCATGCCCGCGTCGCGCAGCACCTGGCGCAGGACGCCGTCGTCGCGCCGCAGCAGCTCCGAGAAGAGCACGGTATGGTCCGGCTCCTTGACGATGAATGCGCCCAGCTGGGGCACGACCAGCCGCTTGTGGGCCGTCAGGTATTGAGCGATGAGATCGGTCAGCACGATTGAAATCCTCCTTGAAAATCCGCACCAAAAATACCGTTTTTCACGGTAAAAACCAAAATCTCGGGGGCATTATTCAAAATAATCGGGCAAAGTATTGGTTAAACGAAAAATATTCGCCTATTTTGCATCCCGTAATTTTCAAAAATCCGGACGAGCTACTTTGTCCGAAAAAAAGCGAAGTAGCGAAGCCGGATCGTTCAAACACCAAGCAAGCGCGCCATGAAAGACAAGTACATCGACCTGATCGAACAGTCGTTCGACTTCCCGCAGGACGAGTTTTCGGTCGAGGACAATGAGCTGAATTTCCACGACATTCCGCTCATGGAACTCATCAAGCAGTACGGAACGCCGTTGAAGATCACCTATCTGCCGAAGATTTCGCAGCAGATCAACCGGGCCAAGCGCATGTTCAACGTGGCGATGGCCAAGGTCGATTACAAGGGGTCGTACAACTACTGCTACTGCACCAAGTCGAGCCACTTCTCGTTCGTGCTCGAGGAGGCCATGAAGAACGACATCCACCTGGAGACCTCGTCGGCCTATGACATTCACATCATCAACGCGCTCTACGACGGCGGCATCATCGACAAGGACCGCTACATCATCTGCAACGGCTTCAAGCGCCCGCAGTATGTCGAGAACATCGCGCAGCTGGTCAACGAGGGCTTCACCAACACGATCCCCGTATTGGACAACAAGGAGGAGATCGACCTCTTCGAGGACGCCTTCACCAAGAAGTGCAAGGTCGGCATCCGCATCGCCTGCGAGGAGGAGCCCAAGTTCGACTTCTACACCTCGCGCCTGGGCATCCGCTACAACGACATCGTCGACTTCTACAAGGCCAAGCTCAAGAACAGCAAGAAATTCTCGCTCAAGATGCTGCACTTCTTCATCAACACCGGCATCAAGGACACGGCCTACTACTGGAACGAGCTGTCGAAGTGCATGAACGTCTACTGCGAGCTGAAGACCATCTGCCCGGAGCTCGACAGCCTGAACATCGGCGGCGGATTCCCGATCAAGAACTCGCTCAACTTCGAGTACGACTACGAGTACCTCACCGAGGAGATCGTCGCCCAGATCAAGAACATCTGCCAGCGCAACGGCATCGAGGAGCCCAACATCTTCACCGAGTTCGGATCGTTCACCGTGGGCGAAAGCGGCGCGGCGCTCTACTCGATCGTCAACCAGAAGCAGCAGAACGACCGCGAGAACTGGTACATGATCGACTCGTCGTTCATCACCACGCTGCCCGACACGTGGGGCATCAACCAGCGCTACATCATGCTGGCGATCAACAACTGGGACAAGGAGTACCAGCGGGTCTTCCTCGGCGGCCTGACATGCGACAGCGAGGACTTCTACAACTCGGAGTGCCACACCAACGCGATCTTCCTGCCGAAGCTCGAGAAGGGCAACACGCAGTACATCGGCTTCTTCCATACGGGCGCCTACCAGGAGGCGCTGGGCGGCTTCGGCGGCATCCAGCACTGCCTGATTCCCGCGCCGAAGCACGTCATCATCGACCGTGACAAGTCCGACAACGAGTACTACACGCGCCTGTTCGCCAAGGAGCAGTCCTACCGTTCGATGCTCCGCATCCTCGGCTACTGACAAAGAGGGAGGGGGCAAGCCGATGCGCTTCGGCCAACCTGCTCGGTCCGGCCAATCGGTGCGATCCGGTCATTGCCTGCGGTTCGGCCAGCCTGCGGTTCGGCCAATCTGCGGGGCCCGACTTCCGCTCCGACCGTTTTATAGAGGAGCCCGGCAAAATGCCGGGCTCCTCCTTGTCTGTCCCGCCGCCCGGGCAAATCCGAAGCCGGTTCGCACGAGGCGGACCATCCTGTTTTTTTATATTATTTTTTATACATTTGTCCGGACTAACCGATCACGACACGATGAGACGCAAATTGCTGGCCACTCTCCCGCTGCTGCTTGCACTGCTCGGCAGCACTGCCGCACCGGCACAAACGACACCGGCCGCACCGCCGACGCAAACGACACCATCGACGCAACCGGCTCCGGCCGGACAGGCACAACCGGCAGCCGACGGCAGTGAAGCCATCCGGGCCTGCTACGCGGAGTACCTGAACGACATGCTCCATGGCGGCGGCCGTCGGGGCGATACGCTGCTGCGGGAGATGCTGACGCCCGAATGCTACGAATGGTTCTACCGCGAGGTGGAAGCCACGGATGCCAATCCGCTTCTCCGCGCGCAGGACACCACGGAGGATGCCCTCGCCACGCTGACGGTCGAGCCGCTCGGCGGCGACTGGTACATGGTCCGCTACCGCTGGTGGCGCACCGACACCCGACAGATCGATATTCCGCTGAAGGCGCAGCGGATCGACGGCCGCTGGCGGATCGTCCGCATCACACCGATAGACGGCGGCAACCGCTACGGCGACTGACCGGATACCTCTCGCGTCGCACCACACGACAAGGTAAATTTACGGGTGGAGCGTGCTCTTCCGCCCGTTTTTTTGCGGCAGACAGCGTGGAAACAGCACAAAAATTCCTACCTTGCGACCCCGAAACGGGCATAAAACGGACACAATGGAGCAACGGAGGAGCAGGAAAAGCGGGTATGGGAGACGAATGGTCCGGGGCATGCTGACCCTGCTGGCCGCGTCGGTGTGGACAGGAGCCGCAGCACAGGAGCCTGCCGGAGCGGAGCAAACAGCTGTCGGAACGGCACAGACTGCTGCCGCAGCGGAGCAGTCAGCCGCTGCCGATCCCGCCGGCAGCGTGCCGGGCAAAAAGTTTATCCACCGGCTCGGCATCGAGTACCGTCCCGAATACATCTTCCCGTCGAATCCCTTTGTGGCCGGGCGCAACGCCTCCGGGCAGCCGATCGACTTTGCGCAGTCGCTGCATCTGCGCTACGCACTGCAATACCGGCCCGAAACCGCCGCGGCGCGCATCTACGGCGACGTCTACCAGGGCGTCGGCATCGCCCGCTACGACTTCGGCAGTCCCAGCGAAACCGGCGACCCGGTGGCCGTCTACCTCTTCCAGGGGGCGCGCATCGCCCGCCTGGCGCCGCGCCTCACGCTCCATTACGAGTGGAACTTCGGCCTCTCGTTCGGCTGGCACCCCTACCATCCCGATACGAACAGCTGGAACGGCATGACGGGGTCGCGTCTGAACGCCTACCTCAACGTCGACTTCTACCTGCGCTGGGCACTCTCGCAGCGCGTGGGGCTCGTCGTCGGACCGACACTCACCCACTTCTCGAACGGCAACACCAAATTTCCCAACGCGGGGCTCAACACCGTCGGGACGAAGGTCGGCCTGACGTGCGATCTGGGCACACCGGCCGATGCCGTCCGGCAGCCGCAGGCCGTGCGCCCGCCCTTTCCGCGGCACATGAGCTACGACCTCACCCTCTTCGGATCGTGGCGCCGCAAGGGCGTGCGGCTCGACGGGCGGCTGATCCCCTCGCCCGAGGCCTACCCCGTCGCGGGCATCAGCTTCGCGGCGATGTACAACTTCGGCTACCGGTTCCGCGCGGGCCTCGCCGCCGACGGCGTCTACGACGGCAGCGCCAACGTCCGCACCGAAGACTACATCGTCGGCTGGGGCGAGGAGGACCCCGGCTACACCTTCCACAAGCCCGGCATCGACCGCCAGCTGAGCCTCGGCCTCTCGGCCCGCGCCGAATTCGTCATGCCGCTCTTCACCGTCGGCATCGGCATCGGCGCCAACGTCCTGCACAAGGGCGGCGACCTGGCGGCCGTCTACCAGCTCGTGTCGCTCAAGATCGCCGCGACACGCAGCACCTACCTCCACATCGGCTACAGCCTGCAGAACTTCCGCGACCCCAACTTCCTGATGCTCGGCATCGGATACCGCTTCAACAACCGCACGCCCCGTCTGCGGTAGGCCGCCGGCGAAGGAGCCCGATTTATTTGGCGGCTCCGATCCGTTGCATTATCTTTGCAGGCAAAACGGAGCGCCATGCAGATCACCAAAGCCGAATTCAAATGCTCCTCGGAGCGCATCACGCAGGTTCCGAAGGACGACCTGCGCGACATCGCCTTCATCGGACGCAGCAACGTGGGCAAGTCGTCGCTCATCAACATGCTCACCGGCCGCAAGGGGCTGGCCAAGGTCTCGGCGACCCCGGGCAAGACGCGGCTCATCAACCACTTCCGCATCGACGACCGCTGGTACCTGGTCGACCTGCCGGGCTACGGCTACGCCCGCACCTCGAAGACGCAGCGCGGCGAGTTCTCGAAGCTCATCACCGACTACGTCCTGCGCTGCGAGAAGATGCACTTTCTGTTCGTACTGGTCGACATCCGCCTCGAACCCCAGGTGATCGACCTGAACTTCATCCGCCTGCTCGGCGAGCACGGCGTGCCCTTCGGTCTGATCTTCACCAAGGCCGACAAGCTCTCGCGTGCGCAGGCGCAGCGCAGCGTCGACCGCTACCGCGCCGCCCTCTCCGAAGAGTGGGAGGAGCTGCCGCCAATGCTGGTCAGCTCGTCGGCCGACGCCTCGGGACGCGACGCGATCCTCGACCTGATCGGCGAATGTCTGAAAGTTTGATTCTTTGTTGAAAAAACACCCGACGAAAAGACTGTTTTTTCATCCTATTGTCCTATCTTTGCAACATCTTATAATATCCCGCTGTTATGGCAATCCACAAAATCAAAATTTTCACCGGCCGCGGTTCCGAGTACCTGGCCGAGAAGATCGCGGCGAGCTTCGGCACCACGCTCGGGCAATCGGAGGTGCTGAAGTTCAGCGACGGCGAGTTCCAGCCCTGCTACAACGAGTCGATCCGCGGCTGCACGGTATTCATCATCCAGTCGACCTTCCCGCCCTCGGACAACCTCATGGAGCTGCTGATGATGATCGACGCCGCACGCCGCGCCTCGGCCTACAAGGTCGTGGCCGTGATCCCCTACTTCGGCTGGGCACGGCAGGACCGCAAGGACCGCCCCCGCGTGCCGATCGGCGCCAAGCTCGTCGCCAACCTGCTCATGGCCGCCGGTGTGGACCGCATCATGACGATGGACCTGCATGCCGACCAGATCCAGGGATTTTTCGACATTCCCGTCGACGCACTCTACGCCAGCGGCATCTTCATCCCCTACATCCAGAGCCTGCAGATCGAGGACCTCTCGATCGCCGCGCCCGACATGGGCGGTGCCAAGCGCGCCAACACCTACGCCAAGCTGCTCGGCACGCCGATCATCATCTCGCACAAGGAGCGCGCCAAGGCCAACGTCGTGGGCAAGATGACCGCCATCGGTGAGGTCGAGGGCCGCAACGTGCTGATCGTCGACGACATGATCGACACGGCCGGCACGATCTGCATGGCTGCCGACATGCTCATGTCGCGCGGTGCGAAGAGCGTGCGCGCGGCGATCACCCACCCCGTCCTCTCGGGTCCGGCCTACGAGCGCATCAACGACAGCGCCCTGCAGGAGGTGATCGTCACCGACACCATTCCGCTCAACCCCAACAAGGACCTGCACAAGTTCACGGTGCTGTCGGTCGCCGACATCTTTGCCGACGTCATCGAGCGCGTGCACAACTACAAGGAGATCTCCTCGATCTTCTTCAAGTAACCGGCCCGACCGGCATAGACACAGGCGCGGGGGAATACACCGATGTATTCCCCCGCGCCTGTTTTGTGTGTCTGTCCCGACGGAAACAGCCCCGCCACCGGACCCGTAAATTTTGCTGCGGCACCGCCCGACGGGCCGAAGCACCGCCCGACGGGCCGAAACACTGCCCGCCGGCCCGAAACACCGCCGCCGGCCCGCGCCCTGCTACTTGAGGGGCGAATCCGGCTCCCGGGACATCACCAGATAGAACATCCGGTCGAGGAAGGCCGGGGCGAACTTCTTGACAAAATATGTCGCACGCCCCTCGATCTCCATCAGGCAGAGCCGCTTGCGGCGCAGGATGCCGCGCCCCACGATGCGGGCCACCTGCTCGGCGGTCATCATCTTCGACTCGTCGCGCGGCGTCTCGCCCTGCTGCGACCCGTTGGCCGTGAGAGCCGAGAAGCGGACGTTCGAGGCCGTGAAGCCCGGGCAGGCGATCATCACGTGCAGCCCCTTCTTGAGATTCTCGATGCGCAGCGTCTCCAAGAAGCCCGTCATGGCATACTTCGAGGCCGAGTAGCCGGTGCGGCCGGGCAGTCCGTGCAGACCCGCCACCGACGAGATGCCGACGATCGAACCCTTCGTCGCCTGCAGGTAGGGCAGCGCGTACTTGCAGCAGTTGACCGCCCCCCAGAAATTCACATCCATGAGGCGGTGGAGCACCGAGAGCTCCACGTCGTCGAAAATCGCACGCATCGAGAGCCCGGCGTTGCAGATCAGCACGTCGATGCATCCGTATTCGCGCACGGCCGTTTCGATGAGCTCGCGGCACTGGTCGGGTACCGTGACATCCACGCCGCAGTAGACGGCTTGACCGCCCTGTGCGCGGATCTCTCCCACGATGAGCTGGAGCTTCTGCACGCTGCGGGCCCCCAGCACCACGCGGGCGCCCTGCGCGGCGTAGACCCGCGCCATCGCCTCACCGATGCCCGACGAGGCGCCGGTGATGACGATCACCTTCTCCTTGAGTGTCTTCTTCATATGTTATTGTTGTTTTTCCGTCGTCGATTCGCTCTCCTTTCCGCCGATCTCCACGCACAGCCCATCCCACGCCAGATGCACGCCCGCGGGGAGCGTCGGCTCCGTCTCCGCATAGCGGCCGATTTCGTGCGACATGTGCGTGAGGTAGGCCACACGCGGCGCGACGCGCCGGATGAGCGCCAGAGCCTCCGCCACGTTGAAATGCGACGGGTGCTCCTTGAAACGCAGGGCATTGACCACCAGGGTGTCCACCCCGGCGAGCTTCTCCACCTCGGCATCCTCGATCGTCTTGAAGTCGGTCAGGTAGGCCAGCGGCCCGATGCGGTAGCCCGTCACAGTGAAACGCTCGGAGTGGTGGCCCGAAACGGGGATGATCTCCACGCCGCAGACCGTAAAGGGGCGCGCAACGTCGATCTCGTGCAGTTCGATCTCCGGCACGCCGCGGTACTTGTCCTGCTCGAAGGCGTAGTCGAAATCCTTGCGCACACACGCCAGCGTCCGCGGTGCGGCGTAGATGTCCACCCGGTGGATCGTCGGCGGGTAGTCGACGAAGTTGAAGGCCCGCACGTCGTCCAGACCGCCGATGTGGTCCTTGTGCTCGTGCGTGAGCAGAATGCCGTCGATGTGCCGCACGCCCGTGCGGAGCATCTGGTAGCGGAAGTCGGGCCCGGCGTCGATAATCAGCCGCACACCGCGCGTCTCGACCATGGCCGAGGTGCGCAGCCGCCGGTCCCGCCGGTCGTCCGACGTGCAGACCGCACAGCGGCATCCGATGACGGGTACCCCCTGCGAAGTGCCGGTTCCCAGAAAGGTGAGTTTCATGCGGCAAATATACGAAAAAAGTCGTGCCGGCGGCACGCTTCAGCGACGGATGCGCCCCGGTTCGTAGCGAGTCAGGTATTCATCCACGCACTGCAACCCCTTCGGGGTCGCGATGCCGCGGAAAAAGGTGCTGATGATCTGCACGAAGGCCTCGCGTTCGGAGATTCCCGAGGGAAGGACCAGCTCGCGGCGCATGACCAGCGCCGAGATGGTGCAGTAGAGCGCTCCGATGGCCAGGTCGGGATTGAACCGTTCGAAGAACAGCCCCTCGCCGATGCCCTGCTGCAGCATCTTCCGCAGGTCGGCCGCATTGCGCTCTATCCCCTCGTGCCTCAGCCGTTCGTGGAGCGCCGGGTAGAAACGCCGGAGGCTCTCCATCAGCCGTCCGGTCTGCTCCGAGCGGTCCATCATGTCGCCCAGAACC
>OHMX01000085.1_pt1 | contig 49356 bp, 44 predicted proteins | sample 1569471 | NCBI WGS metagenome assembly OHMX01 (sample SAMEA3879547, study PRJEB24766) | human gut metagenome | biome: human-associated habitat; feature: feces | place: USA | collected 1985/1987
CAAACGGCTGGAAGCCCACGGCATCTACACCATGGGGGACTTGGCACGGTTTTCTATCTACGGAGAAGATCGTCTGTATGAGATTTTCGGCGTGGATGCGGAAATTCTCATCGACCACGCATGGGGCTATGAGCCCTGCGGTATGGAGCAGATCAAAAGCTACAAGCCCAGCACCAACAGCATCAGCGAGGGGCAGGTGCTGACCTGCCCTTACCCCAACGATAAGGCAAAGCTCATCGTCCGGGAGATGGCGGAGATTCTGATGTTCCGGCTCACGGAAAAGAAACTGGTGACGGAATCCATCACCTTGGAGATAGGCTACGACCGGGAGAACGTGGACAAGGGCGGCTATCGTGGTCTGACCCAGACCGACCGCTACGGCAGAATCATCCCCAAAGCGGCGCACGGCACCGTCCGGTTTGATGCCCCTACCAATCTGGGCAGCACCCTTATCAACGAAAGCGCAAAGCTGTTTGAGCGCATCACCGACCCGGCGCTGACGGTGCGGCGCATTACCCTCAACGCCAACAAGGTCACGCCGGACGAGGGCATCTATCAGGTGGACTTTTTCACCGACACCAAGAAGCTGGAAAAGGAGAAAAAACTCCAGCAAGCCATGCTGGGCATCAAGAACAAGTACGGCAAAAACGCCGTGCTGAAAGCCAGCAGCTACGAGGAAGGTGCCACTATGCGCCAGCGCAATGAGCAGATCGGTGGGCATAGTGCGGGAGGTTCAGATGGAAAACTACAAAAATAGCAAAATCGGGCTGGAGACCGCCCAAAAGTACGGGGACATCCTAGAGATGGAACGTCCCCAGACCGAAGAATCCCTCCGCAAGCACCCCCGCATGACCCTTCAGAACCGTGCCAAGATCTTCTCGCCCTTCTCTCCGCTGCGGGGCTACGACGAGCAGCTTGCCGCAGAAAAGCAGCGCACTGAGCGCGTACCCAAGCGCATTCTGACCGAGGAAGAAATGTCCGCCCTGTCCGATCGGCTGATGCAAGTCACGAAAGACATGACCATCACAGTGCAGTACTTCAAAGAGGATACCGCCCACCCGGAGGTTCCGGCGGTGGGCAATTACATCACGCTGACCGGAAAAGCAGACCGCATCGACCCGGTGTTCCGCACCTTGCAGGTGGGCGACACCGTGGTGCCCTTTGAAGATCTGGTGGAGGTCAGCGGGGAAGGCATCATGGACATTGATGCGTATCTGGGCATCGGGGAAGAATGAGATGACAAGAAATGCTGAAAGGGATGTTTATGGGACATCATTTCCGGTAAAATGACCTCAGAAGAAGCAAAACACACTTCGGATGGAGGAAAACACAATGGCAAACGGTGATTACGGCTATTTCGGCAAAGGCGACACGGGCTATGCCCAATACATGACGGCTTTCAACCGCAACTTCGGCGGTTCGTCTGGCGGCGGTGGCGGTGGAAACCACAACAATGGCGGCGGCGGAGACGGCAGCGGCTGCGGCTGCCTCATCGCCATTGCGGTGGTGGTCGTGCTGGTGCTTATTGCCATGGGAAGCTGAGGGCATCCCCACGGTGCAGAGCTGCTTGTGGTAAACGGCGGAAAAAACTAAAAAAGCACTTGACCCTGACGTTGCGTCATAGCGTATACTGAGCTTGTCGCAAGGGAGGAAAACGAAATGATGACTGTCAAGGAAGTGAGCAATCTGACCGGGGTGAGTATTCGGACGCTGCAATATTACGATAAAATCGGTCTGCTGCATCCGGCGCATCGAACACAGGCGGGATATCGCCTGTATGATGATACTGCATTGGAACGATTGCAACAGATTTTGCTGTTCCGAGAACTGGAATTTTCACTGGAGGATATCCGAAAAATTCTGAAAAACCCGGAGTTTGACCGGGAAAAGGCACTGGAACAGCAGATCACATTGCTGACCCTGAAAAAACAGCATCTGGAAAAGTTGATCGCTCTTGCGGAGAAGATTCGGACAACAGGAGGAAACGTTATGGACTTCAACGCATTTGACACACAGAAGATCAGGGAATACGCCGAACGTGCAAAGAAAGAGTGGGGCGAAACCACAGAGTATCAGGAATTTGAGGCAAAAAACGCCCGGCGGACGCAGAAGGAATCTGGCAGCATCAACGAGCAGTTGATGGGGCTCGTAGCGGCATTCGGAACGCTGCAAACAAGAGAACCGGCAGACCCCGCAGTACAGGCGCAGGTGAAAAAGCTGCAGGACTTTATCACCGAGAATTACTATACCTGCACGAAGCCCATTCTGCATCAACTTGGACAGATGTACGGTGCCGGTGGCGAGTTTACAGAGAATATCAATGCTGCCGGGGGAGAGGGCGCGGCAGAATTTGCTCAGAAAGCCATTGAAATTTATTGCCGATAAGCCCAAAGTCGGTGGTAATATACGCCTACTGCAACCTGCATGGTCTGTGGATGACGAAGCTGTAAGAAATAAACGGGCTCCTGCCAGTGGTTAAACGCTTGCAGGAGCCTGTTTTGGCGTGCAGCCAGAGGATTGATGCAGCGTTAAAAATATTCTGCTTGACCTTGTGCAGAGGATGAAGTAATATACTCGCAAGAAACCAACTTCCGAGTATATTGTATGCAAGTACGCTTTGAGGAGGAATACCATGCGTTCCGAACAGATAAGAAATCAACTGGAAATCGTGCAGGGAGACATTACCAGGCTGGACTGTGACTGCATCGTGAATGCAGCCAACCGCAGTCTGCTGGGCGGCGGTGGCGTGGATGGGGCCATTCACCGGGCAGCAGGGCCGGAACTGCTTGCCGAGTGCCACACCCTGCATGGCTGCCGCACCGGTGAAGCGAAGATCACCAAGGGCTACCGGCTGAAGGCAAAGTACATCATCCATACGGTGGGTCCCATCTACTCCGGCACCCCGGAGGATGCTGTGCAGTTGGCAGATTGCTACCGCAATTCGCTGGAGCTGGCAAAGACCTACGACATCCACAGCATCGCCTTCCCGGCAATCTCTGCCGGGGCTTATGGCTATCCGCTGGATGCCGCCACCCAAATTGCGGTGGATACAGTGACCGATTGGCTGCAAAACCACGCCGATTACGATATGAAGGTCATCTTCTGCTGCTTTGATGCCCGGACGAAGCAGGCGTATCAGACAAAAATGGAGTAAACATTGAAATACAGAGAGATCGCGGACGGCATTTTTCTTGACCGCCCCAACCGTTTTATTGCCCATGTAAACGTGAACGGTGTGGTGGAAACCGTCCATGTCAAAAACACCGGACGGTGCAAGGAACTGCTGCTGCCCGGTGCGGCGGTGCGTATGGAAGTGTCGGACAACCCGAAGCGCAAGACAAAATACGACCTTGTGGCGGTACACAAGCAGGAACTTGGCTGGGTCAACATGGACAGTCAGGCACCCAACAAGGTGGTAGGAGAATGGCTCTCAAAGCAGGAGTTTGACCTTGTCAGGCCGGAGTTTGCATACGGAAAATCCCGCATTGATTTTTACATGGAAAAGGGCGAACAGAAATATTTGCTGGAAGTCAAAGGCTGCACATTGGAAGTGGGCGGCATCGGTTATTTCCCGGATGCGCCCACCGAACGGGGCGTGAAGCACTTGCACGAGCTAGCTCAGGCACAGCGGGCAGGGTATCGGTGCGCAGTAGCCTTTGTGATCCAGATGGAAGGCATCACCGAGGTGAGGCCGAATGTTGATACGCAGCCGGAGTTTGGCACAGCGCTGGCCGAAGCGAAAGCCGCAGGCGTGAGGGTGCTTTTTCTGCTTTGTCATGTCGGGCGGGACAGTCTGGAAATTGTGGAGCAGCGGGAAATGTGAAAAACCACATGAGGGAGGAACCAGCATGCCTTTTTTGATGATCCGCAACGACATCACCAAGGTAACAGCGGATGCCATCGTCAACCCGGCGAACCGGCAGTATGTGGAGCAGACCTTCGGCTACGATTTGAGCCGCACCTGCGATGAAATTCGGCCGACCTATCATCATGTGGAGACCTGTCAGGAAACTGTGCCGGAAGCAATCATTGCTTTTCTGGAAAGCGTCAGTTTTGAGGATGCACTTCGCAATGCGGTCTCTCTGGGCGGCGACAGCGACACCCTTGCCTGCATCACCGGCGGCATTGCCGAAGCCTTTTACGGGATGTCACAGGAACTGCGGGCAGGGACCTTGAAGCGTCTGCCGGAGGATCTGCGGGCAGCGTATGAGCTGTTCCGGCAGAACCTTGAGCGCAGGATGTGACACCGTCGGTGCTGCACAGACCCAAGCTGTATTTAAAAAACTGAGGATCGTACCGGAAGAACAGCAAAACACCCGCCTGCGTATTGTGTGCAAAGCACAGTACATGGGCGGGTGTGGTTTTGTTGTGGTTTGTTCGCACTGTCAGAACAGGTCGAAACATAATTTTTGTGGAGTTCCGTCCAGCAGATACCGGATATAGAGACGGTCGTTTTCCGCTTCTGCCTGCACCTGCGTGGCGTGCTCAAAGAGGGTGCGCAGACGGCGGTACTCTGCCCGCTGCGCATCCGTGTAGTGAGACGGCATATCCGAGGTAAGGAACACATTGCCCAGCAGGGCATTGACCGTGGCAAGGGTGCGTTTTTGCTCTGCCGTCAACTTGCAGTTTTCCTCCCGGAGGAAGAACACATCCGGGTCGCTGCCGTAGGCACGGCCATTGAGCTGCCGCCGGAATACCGTGTTGTTGATGGCCTGCTTTGTGGACACCCGCTCCCGGTGGAACAGGCGCATATACCACACATCGTCCCAGTCCAGCCCTACGTCACAGCTGACACGGCAGTAATCCACCAGCCCGAAAGTCGGCATCACCGGTACGCCGCAGCCGAGAATCTGCTTTTGCCCGCACCATGTGCGCAAAAGCTCCATAGCACGGTACATCCGGGCTGCCCGGCTCTCGCGGGTGTTGCCAAAGGGGGCAGCACCGTACAGAAAATCCAGCTTGACAAGGTCGAAGCCCCAGTCGTTCAGCACCCGGTCAAATACCCGGCGCAGATAGTCCAGCACGGCCGGGTTGTCGATATCCAGTGCATAAAAGCTGCTCCAGTTGCTGCCGCAGCACCACGGTTTGCCGTCCACTTTCAGCAGCCAGTCCGGGTGCTGCCGGAAAAGGGCAGAGTCCTTTTCGCACACAAAGGGTGCAAGCCATAGCCCGGCCTGAAAGCCAGTGGCATGAATTTCCTCCACCATGCCTTTCAGCCCGTGGGGGAATTTCTGTGCATCTGTTTCCAGCCAGTCGCCCACCTTCGGCTCCCAGCCATCATCGATCTGGAACAGGTCTCCCGGGCAAAGCAGGCTGCGGCATCCGGTCAGGTCCTCCTGGATGGTGTCCTCGGTGATGTCCTGATAGCGGTTGTACCAACTGGAATAGCCTGCCAGCTTCTTTTCAGTCCGGGGCTTGATGCCCATAGCCTGAAACCAGCCGTCGAACACCTCGGTCTCGCCGTCCTCGGTAAAAAACAGGTCAAGGAGTGGGAAACTGCCGCCGGGATGCTCCACCCCGGCGCAGTCACGCTCCAGCGTTAGCAGGGCTTTGCCGCTGTCGTAGCGGAGGATGGTGTAGCCCGGCTTCTCGTCCAGCGATGCCACCAGCCGGAACTGCTTGCCCTTGCGGAAATAGCAGTAGGAAAAGCCGTGGCTCTGCCCCTTTTGATGTCCGTAAGGCGCAAAATGATAATCGCCGTAGCGGTCAAAGGCATATTTTTTGCGCAGAAAGCCGGGGATGTGGTTGGTGCCGCGCAGCTTGCCGTTCCGGTCCAGCTCCGGGCTGTAGGTCCATGTCTGGTAGCCGTTCATGAACAGACGCTCGTCTGCTTCCATCGTCCACGGCATCTCGGCACGCACCGCCTTCAGCGTCCCGGCGGGCAGGTCTGCCGTCAGATGCAGCGCACCGCCATTCTCCGTGACCGTGCAGTTGCCTGTCTGTACGCCGCCGGAAGTTTCCGCGTACCAGTGCAGCATTTCAGTCATGGTGCGCTTCCTCCCCGTGGAGCTGTGCGCTGATCTCGGCAGCGCGGGCGTCGGTCAGAACAAATTTGCGGCGGAACAGCACCAGCGCACCAGCCAGCACCAGCATGGGCAGAACGGTCATCATCAGGCGCAGACCCAGCAGGGTTCCGGCACTCTGTACTGCCACCGGGCCGGTCTCCTCCGTGTTGCCCACAAGACCGATGAGGTCCAGCCCGATGCCGGTCAGGAATACCGCCACACCGGAGGCAGCCTTGACCACAAAGGTCTGCATGGAAAAGATAACGCTCTCCTCCCGGCGTCCGGTCTTAAGCTGACCGTAATCCACGCTGTTGGAAAGGAACAGGGTGGTCAGCACGGTCAGCATTCCGTTGCAGGCGAACACCACCACGCCCGGAATGCACAGCAGGGCAAGGCTGTGGGACAGCCCGGTCAGGCAGAACACCAGCAGCGTGCCGTAGCCGCACAGTGCCAGCACAAGGCTGAGCTGGAACACCTGCGTGCTGCTGAGTTTTTTGCGCAGTAAGGGGTAAAGCACCATCATGCCAAGGATCTGTGCCGCACCGCCCACGGTGGAAAACAGGGTGTAGGTGGCTTTCCAGCCTGCACCGCCAAGGTCGTATTTGAAGAAATAGATGATGAAGTTGGAGGTAAGGTACAGCGCCGAGTTGATCAGCACGATGCTGCCTACCACTACCATAGCCTGATCGTTGCGGAACAGGGCGGAGAACATCTCCTTTACGGTGGCGGTCTTCATCTCACTGGGGGTGGTTTCTTTCATGGAAATGCAGCACACCAGCTCTGTCACTGCAAAAATTGCCGCTACGATCAATGCCACCCAGCGGAAGCCGGCGCGCTCGCTGTCGCCGCCAAGGGCTCCCACCAGCAGCATGGTGAACATAGCGATGAGGGCAGAGCCAACGCCTGCACAGGTGCGCCCCACCATGGAGAGGTTCTCCCGGTCTTTTGGGGTGCGGGTCACGGCCGGGATCATGGACCAGTAGGGGATATCCATCATGGTATAGGTGACGCCCCACAGGATGTACACCACGCTGAAATAGACCATCAACGCCGCTTCATCCAGCACCGGGGCGGCAAACAGGGCGTAGAGCACCAGCGCATTGAGCAGCGTGCCGGAAAAGATCCACGGACGGAAACGTCCCCAGCGGGTGCGGGTCTTTGCCACCAGAACTCCCATAAAGGGGTCGTTGAAGGCATCAAAGAACCGGGCAGCCATGAGCACGACGCCCACAAAGCTGGCCGAAAGCCCCAGCACATCCTGATAATAATACATGACGTAAGAAGCCGACAGGGCATATACCATATCCTTGCCCACGGCACCAATGCCGAACGCGGCTTTCTGTTTCAGGGTCAATTCCATACAGCGTCCTCCTTTTCAATGGTAAACCGCAGCACAACGGGCTGGGTCTGCGGTGCAGAAACGGTCAGCAGGGCTTCTCCGGCAGTGCCCACGGTGCGCAGATAGGTTCCGGTCATGCCGCCCTCGGCAACGGCGGTCTGTGGGCCCACAAGGGCGGCGCTGCCCTCCACCGCAAACTGCACCGGGAACTGTGCGTAGGGGGCAGGGGTGCCATTCTCGTCCAGAATGCGCACCCGGACAGCCGCCATATCGTAGGTATCCTGCTCCCGCAGGGTCGTCCGGCTGACCTTGACTTCCAAGTGCAGCTTTGCACTGGGGCAAAGGGTCACGCTACGCACTACGGTGCCATCCTGCACGGCATCGAACCGCCAGCGGGTGGCCTCGCTGCCCCAGTTGCCCACATATTTGCCGTAAAGGGCCACGCCATCTTCAAAGGTCATTTTGTAGTGCAGCATACACCAGCCGAATTTGACCTTGTAGGCCAGCGGCAGTCCCGCCAAGCCGTATTTTCCGGCGGCCAGCAGGCAGTCTCGCACAGCGGCTGCCTTGGCGGGGGAAAAGTGCTCCTGCGTTTCCAGCAGCTCGCCAATGGTATCGTCCATCACAAAGGGAGGGTGGGGCAGCGCCGTCCACTCGCTTTGGCGCAGGGTGGTGACGAACACGTCGTTTTTGTAAAGCCTTACCTGTTGGGCATTGCTGAAAACGTAGGTCGTGCCCAGCTGCCCGGCGGGGTTATCGCCGATGTCCATGGAGGAGCTGACCGCCAGCACCGGGTCAGCGTCACCCTGACTGGCATAGACCGCTGCCGCCAATTTGGGGTTGCGGAAGCTGTCCAGCACCCCGTGGTAGCAGATGCGATCCCCGGAGCCAAAGTCCTTGTGGGTCTGGTAGTCGAACATACACCAGCCAAAGCACCCGGCGTGCTCTCCGCTGGCATAGGCGGCGTTCTGCACCCGGACGTGCCGCAAGGCGTGCTCCTGTCGATGAGGGCCATCGTCAAAGGGCTTGGTGGGGTACATGTGACCGTTGCACTCCGAGATGAGCAGCGCCTTGCCCATATCCGGGGTCACGTCCTTTTTGGGCTTTGCACCGGGCGTTACGCCGTTGTGAGAAAAATCGTTGTAGGCGTAGACATCCTCCAGCAGATGGCTTTTTTCCAGATACCGCACGCCGGAGGTGGCGCGGCTGGGGTCCAGCTGATGAGCAATTTGATTGGTGCGGGTGTAGAAGGCATCGTCGTCCACGCTCTCGTTGATGCGCACGCCCCACAGGATGATGCTGGGGTGATTGCGGTTCTGCAAGAGCATCTCCTGCAGCATCTCGCAGGCGGCGTCCTTCCAGTTGTCGTCCCCGATGTGCTGCCAGCCCGGCAACTCGGTGAACACCAGCAGACCCCGCCGGTCGCACTCATCCAGAAAATATGGACTTTGGGGGTAGTGGCTGGTGCGCACGGCAGTGCAGTGCAGTTCCTCCTGCAAAATGCGGGCATCCTCCCGCTGCAGGCTTTCCGGTGCGGCGTAGCCGATGTAAGGGTAGCTCTGGTGTCGGTTCAGACCCCGCAGGAAGGTCTTTATTCCGTTGAGGTAAAAGCCATCCGCCCGGAACTCTGCGGTGCGGAAGCCAAACGTCACCTGTTTGCGGTCGATGGGTTGTCCGGCTGCGTTCAAAAGTTCTGCCACGGCATGATGCAGCACCGGGTGCTCGGTATCCCACGGCTGTGCGTCCGGGACGGAAAACTGCATCTTCCCGGCTTCTGCCGCCTGTGCGGTCTGCTCTGCCAGCAGGGTGCCGTCTGCGGTCTCCAGCCGGATGCGGACCGCCACGGCTGCGGGTGTGAGCTCTGCCGTCCACTGCACCACGGCCTCTTGCAGGGTGGGCGTGTAGACGAACAAATCGGTCAGGCGGCTCTCTGCCGTAGCTTCCAGCCAGACCTCCCGGTACAGCCCGCCGTAGGTCAGGTAGTCGATGACAAAGCCAAAGGGTGGAATGGCCGGGTCTTCACGGGTATCCAATTGCACGGTCAGCAGGTTTTCACCTTCCCGGTCCACAAGGTCTGTGATCTCCACCGCAAAGCCGGTATAGCCGCCCCGGTGCTGCCCGGCAACCCTGCCGTTGACCCGCACCACCGCCTGATGGGCGGCTCCGTCAAAGCGGAGGAACAGCCGGGGCGCAGCCTGCACTGGCGGCACCCGGAACCGTTTGCGGTAGCCGCAGACCATCTCGTAATCGGCCGGGGAGGCATAGTGCAGTGGCACCTCCCGGCAGGTATGGGGCAAGCGGACGGCTTGCTGTTTTGGTACAGGCAGCCCCTTGCCAAAGGCTTCGGTCCAGTGGTGGGTAAACTCCCAATCATCGCAAAAACTGTGTTTCATCGCGGCAGCACTCCTTCCAGTAAGATCGAGATCATTTCCTCCAGTACAGCCACATACTGCACCCCGCTTTCTGCCAGACTGCGGTCTGCCAGAAAGCTCTCAATGGACGCGGTGATCATCTGCCGCAGCACCGGCAGGGATACCGGGCGCATGACCCCCTCTGCCACAGCCTGATCCAGCAGCGCCATGGTGGGTTCCCACCCGTTTTCCAATTGACTGCGCACCCGCGCCGCCACCATCGGGTATTTCTCGTCCAGCTCCTTCATCTGCCGCAGGTCCAACGCAGCATATTCCGTCGGCATGGCAATGATGACTGCCCGCAGCTTTTCCTGCAAAGTACCGCTGCCTGCCAGAATTTCCTGCTTGCAGCGGTGGATGTCCGCAAAGGCGTGGTCTACCATGTCCAGCAGAAGCGCCTCCTTGGAGGGGTAAACGGTGTAGATGGTCTTTTTGCTGATGTGCAGCGGCTCTGCCACCTGTTGCATGGTGAAATGCAGCCCCTGTTGACGGAATAACTGCATCGCCTGTATGCGCACCAGCGCATCGAGCTTTTCCTGCATGAGCGTCCTCCTTGTGGAAACTGTGCTTGCTTTTCTGGTTTCCATTCTAGTGCGGAAACCGAGCTAAATCAAGCGGTTTCCGCATTTTCTGCGTTCTGCCAAGAAAGTGCAGACATTTTGCAGCAGAATGACAAAAAGAACCCCGGCGTGCCTTGAAAGCTGCCGGGGTCTTTTGCGTGCAGGTGCTTTTCCGCAGCGGCAAGCCTCGTCAAAACTCCGGGTGCCATTCGTCCCGGATGCCAATGTCGGCACAGACGATTTTTCCGCACAGCGGCGCAGAAGCTTCTGCGATATGTAAAGGCTTATAGCTGTCGAAGGTTACGGTCAAATCTGCATGGGCAGCACCCTCGGCAACCTCCCCGGTATCCGTGTTGATGCCGCTGGGTAGGTCTACGGCAAGCACAAAGGCACCGCTCTTGTGCAGACGGCGCATCAGCCCGCAGGCAGCAAGGCCGGAAGGCCGCAATTCACCATGGAACCCGGTGCCGTAGAGGGCATCCACAGCAGCATCAAAGTACTGGGTTTCCAGTACAGAGCAGTCGGTGCAGATAGGCACCGGCAGGGAGTGCAGACGCTCAAAATTGAGGATGGCATCAGCAGTTTTCGGCTCGCCCTCAGCCAGAAGAACGGTCACATTCCAACCGTCTTTTGCTGCAGCACGGGCAATCACGAACCCATCGCCGCCGTTGTTGCCCTTTCCGCAGACCACCAGCAGCCTGCCGGGATGCGGGAACTGCTTTTGCAGTTCAGCGTAAGCCGCCAGTCCGGCATTTTCCATCATTTGCAGGTAGGGCAGACCGTGGACATCCCCGGCTCGTTCAATTTCCTTCATCTGCGCAGCCGTCACAATGCGATGTTTCATGTTGGCACCTTCTTTCTATCTCTATTATAATGGATGAGAATGTTTGGAACAAGATGAAAGATACCGGTGCATAGAATCTGTCCCCGGAGAGTTGGAACAAGCCCTCCGGGGGCATTTTTGCTTTTCACTATCTTTTCCGTAGGGGAAAACCATGGTATACTGAACACAACGAATCCAAAGTAATAAACCTGGAGGTACCGTTATGAAGTGGGGAATTTTAGCGACCGGCACCATTGCCAAAAAGTTTGCGTCTACGGTGGAACAGATGGGCGCAGAGGGGGAGCAGCTTGTTGCCGTGGGGTCACGGCACATGGAAAGCGCACAGGCGTTTGCGCAGCAGTACGGCATTCCCCGCTGCTATGACTCCTACGAAGCCCTTGCCGCCGACCCGGAGGTGGAGGCCATCTATATCGCCACCCCCAACACCCTGCACTACGAAAACTGCAAGCTCTGCTTGGAGCAGGGCAAGCACGTTTTGTGCGAAAAGCCCTTTACCATCAGCCCGGAGCAGGCGCAGCAGCTGTACCGTCTGGCGGAGGAAAAGCACCTTTTTCTCATGGAGGCATTCTGGATCTGGCTGCTGCCGCTGTACGACCGCCTGCGCGAGATCCTTGCGGCGGGCACCATTGGGGAGCTGAAGCAGATCACCTGTCAGTACGGCTTTGTGGCCTCCGGTGCCCGGAAGGACCGCAAGTTTGATTCCGGTCTGGGCGGCGGTGCGCTGCTGGATATCGGTATCTACAATCTGGGTTTTCTGCGTATCCTCACCGGACAGGACCCGGAGAAGGTGGAGACCAAAGAGGTCCACATCAACGAGTACGGCACCGACGATTACAGCCGCCTTGCGCTGACCTACCCCGGCGGCTGCAAGGCAGAGTCGGTCCAGACCATCGGGCAGGAGCTGGAGCGCAATGCCCGCATCGTTGGCACCAAGGGCAGTATTTTCCTGCCGGATTTCCAGCACGCCGAGACCATGACGCTGGAAGTGGAGGGCAAAGAGCCGGAGGTCATCCGCTGCCCGGTGGACATCAACGGCTTTGAGTATGAGATCCGGGAAGCAAGCCGCTGCGTCAAGCAGGGGCGTACCGGCAGCGACCGCTACACCCCGCAGGACAGCCTTGCCCTGACCCGCCTGATGTACGACACCCGCATGAGCTGGGGCATGAAGTTTGCGGGCGAGGTGTAAGCACACACCTTGCCGCAAAGGGCTTTTTTTGCGTGCGGAGACTATGGCATACGGAGCGCGACAACTCGGAGTTTGACGAGGTAAAAGAATATGAATGGAAAACATCTATTTCTTACATCTGCAGGGTTGACCGATAAGATGAAAGAGAAATTCTTTGATATTATTGGAAAGTGTCCGAAGGATGTGAAAGTGCTTTATATTCCAACAGCTGGCATTGAAACAGATGGTGCAAGAGAGTCGCTTGCAATATGTTTTCATGAACTCTTTCTAATGGGAATTCAGTACGAAAATATATTAGTGTACAATCTGGAATTAATTCTTTCAAAAGACTATCAAAGAACCTATTCTTCGTATGTTACAACCCCGTTTATGCTTACAAGGCTATTAACTTTTGAAGAATTAAACCAATTTGATGCTGTTTTTGTCAGTGGTGGTGATGTATCTGTGCTTTGTCGTGAAATGTCTAGAACTGGTTTTGATAGAATACTTAATAATGCAATTAAAAACGGACTTATATATGTCGGAATCAGTGCAGGAAGTATGTATGCGGCGGGAAATTTAACAGATGGATTACATATTATTGACAATCCTATTATCCCCCATTGGAATGGTTCTGAAACAACAGTATTACCGAACGGCAAAGATGAGATTAAGCTTGCTGATGGAAAAGCTGTTTATGTAGAGGATAATTACATGAGTGTAATATGATGCACATGTAGGATTAGTCAAATTCCAGTCTGCCGGGCAGACAGGTAACTGAAAAACACAAAATGAAGGAGCAGCCATGGTACTTTATTTTACGGGAACCGGCAACAGCCGGTATCTGGCGCGGCGCATTGCCGAAGGGTTGGAGATGCCGCTTTACGACCTGAACGCCTGCATCAAGGCAAGGGATACCGCTCCGGTGCAGACTGGCCGGGATGTGGTGCTGGTCACGCCTACCTACGCATGGCGCATCCCCCGGGTGGTGTCGGAGTGGCTGGGCAAAACCGCGCTGACCGGGGCAGAGCGCATCTGGTTTGTGATGGATTGCGGCAGCGAAATTGGCAATGCGGCAGGCTATAACCGGCAGCTTGCGGCGCAAAAGCAGCTGCAGTACATGGGCACAGCCCAGATCATCATGCCGGAAAACTACATTGCCATGTTCAATGCGCCCCGGAAGGAGCAGGCACGGAGCATCGTGGAGCAGGCAGAGCCTGCACTTCAGAAGGTGCTGACCCAGCTCAAGGCCGGGCAGGAATTTCCCCCGCCGAGAGACAACCTCTACGACCGCTTTATGAGCGGCCCGGTGAACCCGGTGTTCTATCGGTTTTTTGTAAAAGCAGAGGCCTTCCGGGCAACGAGTGCCTGCATCGGCTGCGGTAAGTGTGTGGAGCTGTGCCCCCTGAACAACATCCGTTTGGAAAACGGAAAGCCGCTCTGGGGCAAGAACTGCACCCACTGCATGGCGTGCATCTGCTACTGCCCCAAAGAAGCCATCGAGTACGGCAAAAAGAGCAAAGGTAAGCCACGGTATCACTTTGAAGCACAGGAAAAGAAGCAGGATGTATGAAGAAAAAACGATGATGGTAAAAAGTAGATGAAGTATTTATACTTACATGGATTAGGACAAAAACCAGACAGTTGGGATAGAGTGATAAAAGAAACGAAGGTCTCGGATAGAAGCGCCAGCTTGAGCTTGGCAGAGATGCTGGAGGACAAAGCGGCCACTTATGGGGAACTGTATGCTGCATTCTCAGGAGAGTGTGATCAGGAATTTTATGATAATGTCGAATAAACTATGATTCATCAAAGAAAGAGGACTGTAAAATGAACATCGAAGAACGGGCGGCACAGGCTGCCGCATGGAAAGCTACTGGACAGTGCAACTGTGCACAGGCGGTGCTGAAGGCATTTGAGGACAAGCTGCCGGTGGATGCCGACACCCTGATGAAGCTGGGCGCAGGCTATGCCGCCGGCATGGGCTGCATGGAGAGCACCTGCGGCGCACTGATCGGCGCTGTGATGGTGGCGGGCATCGTCACCGACGGCAAGGGCACACCCCGTATTTCCAAGGAACTGCTGCAAAACTTTCAGGAAAAGTGCGGTGCTATCATCTGCAAGGATCTGAAGGGGATAGAGAACGGCGCACCGCTGTGCCCCTGCCCGGAGTGCGTCCGCAACGCTGTTCTGGCACTGGGCGAGGTGCTGGGAGTGTAAGATGAAGAAGATCTTGTTTGTTTGCCACGGCATTATGTGATACATACTGTGGGACCGATATGGAATATCCGGGGCAGTTTGATTTAGTGGAATGGGTGCTATTTGATTCGCATACAGAATCGGTGTATGAAGCAGAAGTTACGCTCTATTATAATATACGAATTTAGTTTATTTGAATCAAAGCAAAAAGCTCAAAAAGGAGAGATTATTCATGGTTTTATTGGTTGTAGATGCACAGAATGGTATCGTGGATGAACGCTTATATGAGTTCAGAAAGTTTGTTGGTAATATCAAAAAGCTGATTGGAGCAGCTCGAGAACAAGGCATAGAAGTTATTTATGTACAGCATGATGATGGACCTGATACCGGATTCTCTATCGGGGATGATGAGTTTGAGGTTTATTCCGAGTTTCAACCGATGCCTGATGAAAAACGGTTTATCAAGTCCGTATGCAGTGCGTTCAAAAAAGAGAGTGGTCTGCTTGAGTATCTGACTGCAAAGGAAGAAAAAGACGTGATGATTTGTGGCATTATGACTGATTTCTGTATCAATGCCACGGTAGAGGCTGGTTTTGAGCATGGCTTACACATGATTGTTCCTGCCTATGCAAATTCTACGCAGGACAATGAGTACATGACTAGGGAACAGGCTTACCATTACTATAATGAATTTCTCTGGCCTGAACGATATGCAGACTGCGTACCAATGGACAGGGCATTGGAATTACTCAAAAAATGATATAGCGTAAACGGTCTTTGCTGAATACCTTTGTTACCGAAATACATTACATAAACTTCAAGATTATGTTGCAGTAAATTCAATAAATCAGTATTATGTGAATATCTGCCGCAGCCCTATGGCGGAATTTGTGATGAAGGACTTAGTGGAAAAGGCGGGGATTTCCGCACAGTTTGAAATCACCTCGGCGGCCACAAGCACCGAGGCATCAGCCTGCGCAGCATGACAGACCTGTTGGAGCAGAAGTCTTCCCTGTAAAAATGGTACGCCGGAGCGTCCGCAGATGCTCCGGCGTACCGAAATGATAGTTCTTCCCACAGAAAGCAGTGCATCTTCTACAAGAAACTGCTGGATGCTGGGATGACGCAAAGTAAAAACGATTACTTCCCCAGATGCCAGATGTCGCGGTCATACTCGGCAATGGTGCGGTCGGAGGAGAACATCCCGGCTTTGGCAATGTTCACCAGACACTTGCGCCGCCAGCCCATGGGGTCGCAGGCATAATCGCTGAGGGCCTGCCCTTTGCGGACGACATAGGCATTGAAATCCGGCAGAGTCTGGAACCAGTCCTTGTGGATCAGCTCATTGTGCAGGCGGGTCAGGTTTTCGGCATGGCCGGCAGCCAGCATCTCCGGGCCGGTGAGGAAGCTGATGGCGCGGCGGATGTTGGCATCGCCCTCCACCCACTGGGCCGGGTCGTAGTCGCCCACGGCGTAGCGGTGGATGACCTGATCCGAGGTCTGGCCGAAGATATAAATGTTCTCTTCGCCCACCTGCTGGCTGATCTCCACATTGGCACCGTCCATAGTGCCCAGCGTCAGCGCACCGTTCAGCATGAACTTCATGTTGCCGGTGCCGGAGGCCTCCTTGGAGGCAAGGCTGATCTGCTCGGACAGGTCACAGGCAGGGATGAGCTTTTCGGCAGCGGTGACGTTGTAATTTTCCACAAATACCACCTGCAGCCACTTGGATACCTCCGGGTCTGCGGCGATGACCTTGGAGAGGGTCAGCAGGGCATGGATGATGTCCTTGGCAATGGTATAGGCAGGAGCAGCCTTGGCACCGAAGATGCTCACCAGCGGCATGGCAGGCAGGTGCCCTGCCTTGATCTCGTAATACTGATGGATGAGGTACAGCAGGTTCAGCTGCTGACGCTTATACTCGTGCAGCCGCTTGGACTGGATATCGAACACGGCATCGGGATTCACTGCCACCTTCTGAGTGCGCAGCAGCCAGTCTGCCAGCGCTGCCTTGTTGGTCTTTTTCACGGCGGTCAGCTCGCCCAGCACGGCTTCGTCGTCGGCAAAGGCCAGCAGCTTCTCCAACTCGGCAGCGTCCTTACGGAAGCCGGAACCAATGTGCTTTTCCAGCGTGGCGGTCAGGAGCGGGTCACATTCCAGCAGCCAGCGGCGGAAGGTGATGCCGTTGGTCTTGTTGTTGAACTTTTCCGGGTACAGCTCGTAGAAGCCGTGCAGCTCGGAGTTTTTCAGGATCTCGGTATGCAGCGCCGCCACGCCGTTGGTGGAGTGGGTGAAGTGGATGTCCATGTGTGCCATGTGCACCCGGTCGTCCTTGTCGATGATGGCAAGGCTCTCGTCCTCGGTGCGGGTGCGGGCCAGTGCGTCCAGCTTTTCAATGATGGGCATTAGCTGGGGCACAACGGCATCCAGATAGGCGCGGGGCCACTTTTCCAGTGCCTCGGCCAGAATGGTGTGGTTGGTGTAGGCGCAGGTCTTGGTAACGATCTCCACAGCTTCCTCAAACTCAATGCCCCGCTGCCCCAGCAGCCGGATCAGCTCCGGGATGACCATGCTGGGGTGGGTGTCGTTGATCTGGATGGCGGCGTAGTCGGCCAGATCGTGGTAATTGCAGCCCCGGGCGGCGCACTCTGCCAGAATGAGCTGGGCACCGGCAGAAACCATGAGGTACTGCTGATACACCCGCAGACGGCGGCCTGCCTCATCGGAGTCGTCCGGGTAGAGGAAGAGGGTCAGGTTCTTGTCGATGGCGGTCTTGTCAAAGGCAATGCCGTCATGGACGATGCTCTCGTCGATGGTATCCAGATCGAACAGGTTCAGGGTGTTGGTGCGCCCCTCGTAACCGGTGACAGCCAGCTTGTACAGCCGGGCAGTGTATTCCTTGCCCGCCAGCTCCACCGGGTAGGTCACATCGGTCTTTTCGGCCCAGCTGTGGGCGGTGAGCCAGGGGTCGGGCTTTTCGTTCTGCACACCATCCTCAAAGGACTGGTGGAACAGGCCGAAGTGATACCGCAGGCCCACGCCGTCGCCGGGCAGGTTCAGCGTTGCCAGCGAATCCAGGAAGCAGGCTGCCAGACGGCCCAGACCACCGTTGCCGAGAGAGGGCTCCGGCTCCACCTCCTCGATGTCCGAAAGGCGCTTTCCGGCAGCGGCCAGTGCATCCCGGGCTTCTTCGTACAGTCCCAGATTGATGAGGTTGTTGGACAGCAGCTTGCCGATAAGAAATTCGGCGCTGATATAGTACAGCTTGCGGCCGGTAACGGGCTGCACGCGGTCGGCACTCTTCTGCCGCACCAGCTCCAGCAGTGCCAGATACAGCTCCTGATCGGTGCAGTCCGCCAGCAGCTTTCCGGTGAGGCTCTGTAATGTTTCGGTAAAGCTCATAATGGATCCTCCTTTGTTTTCAGATACACCTTACGGAAAACAGGTTTGACATTTATAATGCAAGATATACCAGATAAAACAATCGAAATCTTGCCTTAAAGGAGCAAATTATGGTACAATCCTATCATCTGGAGGTGAGATGATGCATAATCAGGCTTCTTTGCAGGAAACCAAGCAGCACGGGGCCGTGCGGTTCCCCTTCAATCTGTATCCCTGCACCATTCCGGGAGATTTCCCGCAGGTGGCACTCCACTGGCAGGAGAGCATGGAGCTGGTCTTTGTCAAGCGGGGTGCGGGGCTGGTGCAGGTGAGCGCTGCGTCCTGCCCGGCCTATCAGGGGGATATCTTTATTTTTACGCCCGGCACCCTCCATGCCCTGCGGCAGGCAGAGGGGCAGCGCATGGAATACGAGAACATCATCTTTGAGCTGGAGCTTCTGGGCGGTGCGGAGGACCTTTGCGCCGAAAAATACCTGCTTCCGCTCCAGAGCGGGCGGCTGCTGCTGCCTGCGCGGCTGACTCCCAACGACCTGTGTTATCTCCAGGCCGCCGCCTGCCTGCGGGAGGTGGAGGAAGCCAACCGTGCCAAGCTTCCCGGCTATGAGCTGCTGGTCAAAGGAGCACTGCTGCGCTTTCTCTCCCTGCTCATTGCGCAGGGGAAACAGCAGCTCCCCGCGGAAACTGCCGATACCCAGCGGCTGAAAGCCGTTCTGCAATGGATCTCTGTCCATTATGCCGAGGGGCTTCGGGTCGCCGATGCCGCCGGGGTCTGCTCCTTCAGTTCCAGCCACTTCATGCGCTGGTTCCGGCAGATGACAGGGCAGAGCTTTGTTGCCTTTCTGAACGAATACCGGCTGAATGCCGCCGCCGAAGCGCTGCATGCTACGGACGAGACGGTGCTGACGATCGCTTCCCGGTGCGGGTTTGAAAACCTCTCCTATTTTAACCGGGCATTCAAGGCGCATTTTGGCATGACTCCGCGGGAGTACCGGAAAAAATAAACAAAATGAGGCCGTTCCGCTTCTCTGAGAAAGAGAGGGAACGGCCTCATTGTTTTGATCAGACTTCCGGCGGGCAGCAGCTCTCCCGGGGGATGAGCTTGTGCGGCACGATGATCTTTGTGGCCAGAAGGTTCGGGTTCTCGATGTGGTTGATGGTCTGGCTGGCAGCCTCCATGCCCAGCTGGTAGGGGTTCACGTCCACGGTGGTCAGCTGCGGGCTGGTGATGCGGGAGAACAGCGAGTTGTTGAAGGAAACGATGGAAAGGTCTTTCGGGACGTGCAGCCCCAGCTTGCCGCAGAACTGCTCCAGCACCACAGCAAGAATATCATCGCTGACTAGCATGGCGGTGGGGCGGTCCGGCGCGGTGAGCAGGGCCTTCAGCGTTTCTTCGTACGCATCGTTCAGGGTGTCGATCTCCATGCAGTCCTCCTCGCGGGGGGTGATGCCATGCTTGAGCAGGGACATCTGGTAACCGCGCTTACGCTCTGCCGAAAACAGCATGGCGTTGCTGACACCAAAATAGGCAATGCGGCGGTGGCCCATTTCATAGAGGTAATCGGTGGCTTCCTCACCGGCAAGGGCGTTGTCGTAGGAACCCAGATAACTGGCGTTTGCAATAAAGATCTGGTCCACGATGTTGTACAGGTTTGTGTTATAATAGAAAAGAACGAAAACGCGCTGGAAAGTCTGTTTTGCACAGTCTGTTCCACTTGGATGAAAGAGGAGCAATATGGTAAAGTATCAAGCAGGAATGCTCGTGGTTTCGTCTGGGAGATTTACCACTGGTTAAAATGTATCCGGTCATCCTCATAGCGGCTCTCACGCGGGGCAGTAAGGTCTGCTTCCGGGTAGCCAAGGGCGATGATGGAGTGGGGCACAATGGTCTCCGGCAGAGCGAAGAGCTTTTGCTGGGCCTCTACCCGGTCCATCTGGGGCCAGGTGCCCAGCCAGACTGCGCCAAGCCCCAGCTCCTGTGCGGCGAGGCAGATGTTCTGGGCGGCAATGGCTCCGTCGATCACCCAGTAGTCCTTTGCAAAGCGGAACGCACGGTCAAGGTCGCCGCAGACGAGGATACCGGCGGCAGCTTTCCGCAGCGGCTCGGCAGGGCGGCCGTTGGCATCGGCCATCTGTGCCAGCTTTTCCGGGTCGGTCACCACCACGAAGGACCAATCCCGCGCATTGACGCAGCTGGGTCCGCTCATGGCCGCTTCCAGCAGCTGGTGCAGTGTTTCGCTTTTGATGGGCTTGTCGGTGAATTCCCGGCAGCTGCGCCGGGTGAGAATGGCATCCAGAGTGTTCATAGATCAGTGCCTCCTGTTTTGATTTGCCCCAGTATAGCACAGTGATCATTCCTCGGCTTCGGCCTTTGCAGTTTCAAGGAAGGCCCGGATCTTATCCACCTGGATCTGTGCCACGGCCCGGCCGGTTTCGTAGACGCGGCGCAGCTGGTCGGGGTCACGCTCCATGGCACCGATCTCCAGCGGGATGGGCGGGCGGATAACGTAATCCTTGCCGGACTGCTCCAGCATGGAGATGTAGCTCAGGGTTTCGTTGTAGCGCTCGTGGCGGTCGGCCACAGCCTCCACAAAGGCAGGATAGCGCAGATACCGTGCCCGGATGGCGGGCAGCATGGGATTCTTCTTTTTCACAAACCCCTTGGGCTGGGTCAGGATGATGAGGTTCCGCTTGTAGCCGATGGACTCAAAGAAGCGGATGGGGATGGAATCGGCAACGCCGCCGTCCAGCAGGCCGTAATGGCCGATCTTGACGATCTTTGCGGCCAGTGGCATGGAAGCCGAGGCTTCCATCCAGCGCACATCCTCCGCATCACCGGTGCGGCACTTATGATAGATAGGGTCGCCGGTGCGGACATCGGTGCAGACTACAAAGTAATCCATGGGGGATTCCCGGAAAGCCTTGTCATCGAACGGGTCGAGCTTTTCGGGCACCTCGTGGTAGCAGAAATCCTCGCTGTACAGGTTGCCGGTGCGCAGCAGGTTGCGGAAGCTGGCATAGCGTTTGTCGTTGCAATAGGTGGTGTTGTAGCGGATGGTCCGCCCGATCTGGTGGGATTTGTAGTTGCAGCCGAACACTGCTCCCGCCGAAACACCTACCATGCCGTCTACCGTGATGCCCTGCTCCATCAGAACATCCAGAACACCGGCAGTGAACATGCCCCGCATGGCACCGCCTTCCAGGATCAATCCGGTCTTCATACGCGTGATACTCCTTCTCCTCACAATGCATCCCGCCCGAACAGGCGGCAGGATGCAGAAAACGGGCACCTCTCCCTGTGCCCGGAGCGCCCCGGAAATCCACCCGGAGCCGTTGCTTCCAGTATACTCAAATTTTGCTGAAAAACAAGAGAGAAAATGCCAAAAGACCTTGAAAACAGGGGGGCAAATCCGGTATACTAGGTAAAATCAAAATGCAGTACCAAAGCTTGGAGGAAGAGACGGATATGAAACTGCTGGAAGAACGCATTCAGAGAGACGGGATCGTGCGCGAGGGCAATGTGCTGAAGGTGGATAGCTTCATCAACCACCAGATGGACATCCCCCTGTTCCGCGAGATGGCAAAGGAGTGGAAGCGCCTGTTTGCCGGCAAGACCATCAACAAGGTGCTCACCATCGAGGCCAGCGGCATCGGCATTGCCGCCGTGGTTGCCAGCGAGTTCAATGTTCCTGTGGTGTTTGCCAAAAAGTCCATGAGCATCAACCTGGATTACGACAACTATGAGACCAAGATCCAGTCCTTCACCCACAAGAAGATCTACAACGTCATCGTCTCCAAAAAGTTCCTCACCGCAGAGGACCATGTCCTGATCATCGATGACTTCCTGGCAAACGGCTGTGCCCTGATGGGCCTGCTGGATCTGGCCAAGGAGGCCGGAGCCACGGTTGAGGGCATTGGCATTGCCGTGGAAAAGGGCTTCCAGCAGGGCGGCGAGCTCATCCGCAGCAAGGGCATCCAGCTGGAGAGCCTTGCCATTGTGGAATCCATGGACAGCGAGACCGGCGAGATCAAGTTCCGCGAGCAGCCGCACCAGAACTGAAAACAAGCACTTCAAGACCGCTTCGGCGGTCTTTTTTGCTGCCCGTTTTCAGGCCCCGTCAAAACTGTCGCCGTCAGCGGGGAGGTCGGCGGCGGTCTCTGCTGTGGAGGCAGCCGGGGCTTCCGCGGTGCGGGGCACGCCCCTGTACACCAGCGTCTGCTCCAGCACTTCGGCACAGACGGGGGCCGACAGGCTGCCGCCTGCGGTCGTCCAGCTGTGGGGTTCGTCCAGGCAGACCAGGCAGAGAAACTGCGGGTCATCGATGGGAGCCACCGCCACAAAGCTGGCAATGCGGGCTTTTTCGTCGGCGCTGTCCAGCTTCTGGCTGGTGCCGCTTTTTCCGCCTACCCGGTAGCCCGGGATCTGGGCGTTCCGCCCGCCGCCGTGGAGCACCACGGCCTCCATCATCTCCCGCATGGTCTGGCTGGTCTCTGCCTTGAGCACCTGCCGTTTGCAGACAGGGGAGAACTGCTCAATGGTACTGCCGTCCGGGGCCAGGATCTCCGAGACGACGTAGGGCTGCATCAGCTTTCCCCCGTTGACCACGGCGCAGACTGCCGCCGCCATTTCCAGATAGGAGATCTTGCTGCTCTGCCCAAAGGCACAGGAGGCCAGCTCCACCGGGCCCATCCGATCGGCGGTGTAGTACAGGCTCTTTTTCGGTTCGGCGGGCAGGTCGATGCCGGTGGGCTCCCGCAGGCCGAAGGCGGCAAAATAATCGCAGAAGGCCTCCCTGCCCAGCCGGGCCCCGATCTGGATGAAGCTCTGGTTGCAGGAATTTTCCAGCGCCTGGGTCACGCTCTGGGCCCCATGGCGCTTGTGGTTGGCACAGTGGAAGCGGGTGCCTGCCACCGAGATGGATTCCCCGCAGTAAAAGCTGGAATGCTTTGTGATGGCTCCGGCATCCAGCGCCGCCGCGCAGGTGATGAGCTTGAACACACTGCCCGGCTCGTACAGGTCGCTGACGGCCTTGTTCCGCCACTGGGTCTGCTGGGCCAGCTGCAAAGCGGCCTTGCGCGCATCACCGGTCAGGGCTTCCACGGTGTTCCGGGCGGCGGTGTCGGCAATGACGCGGGGCTCGTTGGGGTCGTAGGAGGGCGTGGTGGACATGGCCAGCACGGCCCCGGTGTTCACATCCATAACGATTCCCACGGCCCGCGCCGCCACATGGTGCTCCTGCACGGCGTAGGACAGCGCATTTTCAAGGTAGTGCTGGATACAGCTGTCGATGGTGAGCCGCAGGCCGTCCCCCTCGGTGGGAAAACACTCGGTCTCGTAGCTCTGCTCCAGTGTGTAGCCCCAGGCGTTGACAGCCGTGAGCACCACGCCGTTTTCCCCGGTGAGCAGATCGTCATATTTCAGCTCCAGCCCGGCCACCCCTGCGTTGTCCACATTGGTGAACCCCAGCACCGAAGCCAGAAACGCTCCCTGCGGATACCAGCGCTTGCTGTCCTGATTGATGCGGATGCCGGTGATGCTGTTTTCCTCGCAGAAGTCCCGCACGGCATCGGCTGCGGCACGGTCCACCCGGTAGCGGAGCAGGCAGTCGTTGGAGCGGCGGTCGCTGAATTTTTCCAGCAGGGCCGCTTCGTCCAGCGCTAAGATCTCCGCAAGGCCGTGGGCGGCAAGGGTGATTTTCTCTTCCGGCATCTCCCGGGGCGAGGCCCGCAGGGTCCAGCAGCTGCTGTTGGCGGCCAGCAAAAGGCCGTCGGCGCTGTAAATGCGCCCCCGGTCTGCGGGGACCACGGTGTCCCGCAGCTGCTGGCCCTGTGCACGGTCGGCATAGAAGCCGTCGGTGCGCACCTGCAGGAAAAAGAGCCGCACGGCCAGCCCCAGGCAGACGGCACAGAACAGCACCGCCACGGCCCGTGCCCGGCGGCGGAATCCCCGCTCGGGCAGGGTGCGGAGAACTTTGGGCATGATGTCACCCCCTTTAACGGGCTCACCCTCTCCGTCATCGCTGACGCGATGCCACCTCTCCCGAAGGGAGAGGCCTTGGCATTCGATACAAAGTTTATGATTTTGTCAAAAGCTCCCCCTTTGGGGGAGCTGGCGCAAAGCGCCTGAGAGGGTGAGCTAGTGTACAAGATATGCACAACGTCACGATAATATCCGTATAGCCAACAGCAGCATGGCGTACAATAGTAAAACTGGGGGTGACGAGATGAAAGAAGCTGCGGCACTGCCGCGGGGCGGGCGGCACAAGGCACCGCTGCGGCCGCTGCCGGCCATGGACCTGCCGTTTCTGGTGCTGGTACTCACGCTGGTGGGGTTCGGGCTGGTGATGTTGGGCAGTGCATCGGGGGCAGTGGCCCTTTACCGGCGGGGCGATGCTTTTGCCTACCTGCGCCCCCAGCTGCTCTATGCCGCCATGGGCATTGCGGGGCTGTGGATGGCCAGCCGGGTGGACTATCACATCTTCCACAAATTGGCCTGGCCGCTGCTGGGGGTCTCGCTGGTGCTGCTTGCGGTGGTGCTTTTTATGCCGGAATACAACGGCTGCAAACGGTGGCTGGTGCTGCCGGGGGTGGGCACCCTGCAGCCAAGCGAGATTGCAAAATTTGCCGTGGTGCTGGTGTTTTCGCACATCATCTCGCTGAACCATGACAGGATGCGCAGCTTTGCGGTGGGGGTGCTGCCCTTTGTGCTGGTGCTGGGGGTGGTGGCGGCGCTGATGCTGCTGGAACCCCATCTTTCGGGCACTTTGCTGATCCTGGGCATCGGGGCAGTGCTGATGTTCGTGGGCGGCACAGGTCTGCGGTGGTTCGTGCTGGCGGGCCTGGGCGGGGCGGCCGCCATCGGGGCGGCGGTGGTCGTTATGCCGGACCTTGTGCCCTACGCCGCCGACCGCCTGCGCTCCTGGCAGGACCCCTTTGCCGATCCGCTGGGTGACGGCCACCAGACCATCCAGAGCCTGTACGCCATCGGCTCAGGCGGAGCCACCGGGCTGGGGCTGGGGAACAGCCGCCAGAAGCATCTGTTTGTGCCCGAACCTCAGAACGATTTCATCTTCTCCATCGTCTGCGAGGAACTGGGCTTTGTGGGGGCCTGCGCCGTGGTGCTGCTGTTCGTGCTGCTGCTCTGGCGGGGCATTACCATTGCCGCCCATGCTCCCGACCGTTTTGGGGCGCTGCTGGTGGTGGGCTTTACCGTGCAGGTGGCCCTGCAGGCTGTCCTCAATGTGGCCGTGGTCACCAATACCATCCCCAACACCGGCATCAGCCTGCCCTTTTTCTCCTCCGGAGGAACGAGCCTGATGATGTTGTTGGGAGAGATGGGTATTGTCCTATCCGTATCAAGAGGTGAGACCTGACGGAATAGAAAACATAAAGTTGAATTGCCAAAGGCTCTCCCTTTGGGAGCAACGACGACGACCACCGCCTGCGGCGGAATGAGGGAGGAGTTGTTGGGGCCGCGGCCAGCAGGACGCAAGCGCAAGGGTTTGCGCGAAGCGGATGCTGGGAGCCGCAACCCGGTGCTGGCGCGAAGCGCCTGAGAGGGCGAGGATGCTATAAATTGCCAAACAAACTTGTCCGCCTCACACTCCGGCCCTGTTTTGCATACGGTGGGGTATCTTTTGCGGAATGGGGGCACGGACATGGAGGAACGGATCGTGGTGACAGGGGGCCGCCCGCTGAACGGAAGCGTGAAAATTCCGGCAGCGAAAAACAGCGTTCTGCCGCTTTTTGCGGCATCGCTGCTCTGCACGGGAGAGGTGCGGCTCCAGGCTGTGCCCCGCCTTGCGGATGTGGAGCACTGCATGGCGCTTTTGCGGGGCGTGGGCTGTTCCGCCCGGTGGGAGGGCAGTGATGCAGTGCTCTCCGGTCCACCTGCCAACAGCACCTTGCCGGGGCAAACAGCGGGACAAATGCGGGCCTCCATCCTGTTCTGCGCGCCCCTGCTGGCAAGGCTGGGCCGCGCCGAGACCAGCCTGCCCGGCGGGTGCCGCATCGGGGCCCGGCCCATCGACCTGCATCTGGCGGGGCTGGCAAAAATGGGGGCGGTGGAGCTGGAAGCTGGGGAGGGGCGGCTGGTGCTGACGGCTCCCTCCGGCCTGCACGGGGCCGAGATCACCCTGCGTTTCCCCAGCGTAGGGGCCACCGAGACACTTCTGCTGGCCGCTGCCTGTGCCAGAGGCAGGACCATCCTGCGGGGGGCGGCCCGGGAACCGCCGACCTTGCCGCTTTTCTGAACCGGTGCGGCGGCTGCATCGAGGGGGCAGGCAGCTCCACGATCCGCATCGAAGGGCGGCGGGGGCTTTCCGGGTGCTGTTTTTCGCCCCTGCCCGACCGCATTTTTGCTTCCACGCTGGCCTGCGGCTGTGCGGCGGCGGGCGGCCGGGTGGAACTGACCGGCTGCGCCCCTGCGCTCTATGCGCCGGTGCTGGAAATTCTGGGACAAATGGGGTGCCAGGTGGAACCGGCAGGGGATACGGTGCGAATTTCCCGCTTTGGGCGGCTGCACGGGGCAGGCCGGGTGTTCACCGGAGCCTATCCGGCCCTTGCCACCGATGCTGCCCCGCTGATGGCGGCGGCAATGCTCTGTGCCGACAGTGAGAGCAGCATCGAGGACGTGATCTTTGAGCGCCGGTTCGGCTGTGCCGAGGGTTTTTGCCGCCTGGGCGCACAGGCCGAAACGGCGGGCAGGGTGTTGACCATTGCGCCGGGCGGCCATTTGTGCGGCACCGTGGTGGAGGCCCCCGACCTGCGGGGCGGGGCGGCACTGGTGCTGGCGGGGCTTGCGGCCCGGGGAATCACGGTCATCACCCACCCGGCGCATATCGACCGGGGCTATGCCGGATTTACAGAGATTTTGGCCGGTTTGGGGGCGCAAATTCGGCGGGAATCGGCCCCGGGAAACGGGTCGGCCAAAAAAACCTCTGCAAAAAAACAAATTTGTCTTGCAATCGGGGCAAAAAGATGATACGATACAGTTATATAAGTATAGTATCGAACTCTTCTTGTGCGAAAAGCGCAGGTTTACGATAACATATCCGATGGAGGACAAAAGTTATGGCACTCATGCTCGATGAAGAAATGGATGAAAACGTTACGACGATCAAGGTCATTGGCGTGGGCGGCGGCGGCGGCAACGCAGTCAACCGCATGGTCAGCGACGGTCTGCAGGGCGTAGAATTTATTGCAATGAACACCGACCAGCAGGCGCTGGCCAAGAACCATGCTGCCACCAAGGTGCAGCTGGGCTCCAAGCTCACCAAGGGCCGCGGCGCGGGCGCTGATCCCGAGATCGGCCAGCGTGCTGCCGAGGAAAGCAAGGACGAGATCGCAAATGCCCTGAAGGGCTCCCAGATGGTCTTTATCACCGCCGGTATGGGCGGCGGCACCGGCACGGGTGCGGCTCCCGTTGTGGCCGAGGTGGCACATGACCTGGGCATCCTGACCGTAGGTATCGTCACCAAGCCCTTCTCCTTTGAGGGCAAGCGCAAGATGGGCCTGGCAGAGCAGGGCATTGCAAACCTGCTCATGCACGTTGACAGCCTGATCGTTATCCCGAATGAGCGCCTGAAGATGATCAGCCAGGAAAAGATCACCCTGATGAACGCCTTCCAGGCCGCCGATAATGTGCTGCGTCAGGGCGTGGAGTCCATCTCTGCTCTGATCAATGTGCCCGCCTTCATCAACCTGGACTTCGCCGACGTGCGCTCCATCATGAAGGATGCCGGTTACGCCCACATGGGCGTGGGCAGCGCCAAGGGCGCAGGTAAGGCAGAGAACGCCGCCAAGGCTGCGATCTCCTCTCCGCTGCTGGAGACCAGCATTGCCGGTGCACACGGCGTGATCATCAACATCACCTCCAGCCCCGATATCGGCCTGGAGGATGTCGAGACCGCTGCCGGCCTCATCACCCAGAGCGCTCACCCCGATGCAAACATCATCTGGGGTACTGCGTTCGATGAGAACCTGTCCGATGAGATGCGCGTTACCGTTGTGGCCACCGGTTTTGACAACAAGGCCGCCGATGGCCTGCGCAGCAGCCTGAACAACGCCGCCGGTGCCGGTGCTTCCACCCCCAGCGCAGTGTTCAGCTCTGATGTGTCCGGTGCGGGTGCCGCAAAGCAGCAGCCTGCTGCCGCCGCAAACAGCGCTGCAAAGCCGGTGGAGGAAGAGAGCAGCGACAACCGTTACTACGATGAGCTGCTGGCGATCCTGAATAAGCGCAAGTAAGTTTGTAAGTTACAGTGTGAACCGCCCGGGAGGGGGCGTGGTCTCTTGCGCGCGTGAGCGGGAGGAGCAGAGATGGTACCAAACGACATCTGGCTGCGCACCGAATGGCTGAGCTGCCGCAGGACCAGTGTGCTGCGCTGTGTGGAGCGTTATTGTGCCGCCGCTGCCCGTGAATACCGCCGCGCTCTGCGCAGGGTGCAGGAAGTGGAGGAAACGATGGCGCAGGTCGAACCGGAAACCGGGAGAAGGCTCCCGAGCCAGCCCGCTCAGGCGGAGCTGTTGAACCGCCGTCTTGCCGCTGCCAATGCGGAGATCCGCCGTTACCAGACCCGGCTTTACGCCTGTGAGCGGGAGATGGTGGCACTGCGGCAGGAGAACGCCGAGCTGGAAGCTCTGTGTGAGCAGGCGCGGGCAAACAGCCTGCTGCCGCCCGTACCCCCGCAGCCCAAGGTGCTGGAACAGCCCGGCCTGCCGGTGATCGTGTTCCACCCGGCGGCGGATGCCCCCAAGGCAGAGCAGCCCCAGCCGGATGCTGTACCGGAGCAGAGCGCACCGCCGGAACCGGAGGAGGAACGCTGCCCCTTTGCGCAGCCGGACTGGAAGCCCACCACGGCGCTCGACCATCAGGCGGTGGATCTGGTACATCAGCTGGAAAGCTTAATGACTGTATAACAAAAAGACGATGCACAAACGCTGTGCATCGTCTTTTTTGCGTCTTGGGGATGTTACCGCACGGCGCTGGTGCGGTGCTCCATGAGGTAGGTGGCCTTCAGGTCGGCAATGTGGAGCTTGACGGCAAGCGGATATTTGTCGTAAGCTTCCGAGATGGCAAAGCAGCCGCCCTTGGCTGCATCGTCGAAGCCGCCCATGTGCCAGCGGATGGCCACCGCTTCCTCGACCTTCAGTTTCATAAACCGCTCGATCAGAAACACGCTTTTCTCGCCGTGACCATAGGGGAACAGATCCTCCACGCTGTAGCTGGGCACCTTTTCCCACTGGCCGGTGGCATCGTTCTTTACATTGCGGGTGCCCTTTTTGTAGTAGTTGGCCTTGCACAGATCGTGCAGCAGAGCACAGATAGCATAGCTCTCCTCGCTCTCGCCCTCGGTGAAAAAGCCGTCGTGGAGGGCATGGTAGACGTTCAGGCTGTGCATGCACAGGCCGCCGTCACAGGCCCCATGGAACCGGGTGGAGGCTGGAGCCGAGAAGAAATCCGTCTTGTTGTCCAGCCAGTCCAGCAGCTTTTCGCTGCCCGGGCGGGAGACATGCTGGTGCCAGATCTGCAAAAACTCCTCGCGGTAGTCCATCTTACAGCTCCAGATCTTCCAGAATGCCCTTGAGGATGGCCAGCTCTTCGCCGCTCAGGGAAATGCCCTTGCCCATGCGGGTGCCGTCCGGGGACCAATCACGGATGTCGTACTTGGGTTCGCCGTCATTCCAGCTGATGAGGTTGAGCTGGCGTTCCCAGCCGCGGGGCCGCTGAGACAGCACTGCAATGCGCTGGACCACTTCGTATTTGATTTCTGCCATGTTTCCTTACCTGCCTTTGCTTTGTTTGTTATCATAATATAAGAACGCGGCGAAGATTTCAACAGGTAATTGGAAAATAATTTGAAAATTTTAAATTTACTTGCAGGAGCCGCAAGCGATCTTCACAGAACGGCACGTTCTGCCAAGGGCTCCTCCGCCGGGGAAGCTGGCGCGCGGAGCGTGACGGAGGGGGTCAACCATAAGGCTCCTCTTCCCGCAGGCGAACCAGTTCTTTTACCGCCTCCGGGTCATCCGGTGCGGGCTGGCGGCTGTTTTGCTTCTGCTCCGTGCTGAACAGCCCGGGGGCATACTGTGCCATTACCCCGGGTGTATTTCCTGCTAGAAATTCCTCGGCGTTTTTCTGCATACAGGCTGCCGGTGTGCCGTCCGTCATGGGGACCGCCTGGATCGGCGGCAGATCCGGTTCCGGCGGCGGCAGCTGCACCTCCGGGCTGTCCGGCTGGCTGGGCAGCGCCCCCAGCGGCGGGATCACCCGGCTAGATGTGGGGCCGACATGCTTTTGCTTGTGGGACATAAGAAACACCTCCGCAAATAATTTTCCCTTTTAAAGGCTTATTATTCTGAAAGGTAAAGCTGCCCCACAACCAGGCTTGCCCTCTCAGTCTGCTTCGCAGCCAGCTCTCCCGAAGGGAGAGCCAAAAGTGCCTTGCCCTTTAGCAGATGCCTGCGGTAAACTCCCCCAAAGGCTCCCCCTTTGGGGGAGCTGGCATCGCGGTAGCGATGACTGAGAGGGCGAATCTGCTTCAAGTCACAATCTCCACCCAGCTGCCCCCGCTCCGCTCCTTATGCACGACCACCTGCCGGTCGATGCGGTCCTTCAGGGCGGCGACATGGGAGATGATGCCCACCAGTCGGTCGCCTTCGGTCAGGCCGGAAAGCACCCGGATGGCCTGCTCCAGCGATTCCTCATCCAGCGAGCCGAAGCCCTCATCGAGGAAGAGGGTGTCCAGCCGGATGCCGCCTGCGGTGCTCTGGACTTCATCGGAAAGACCCAGGGCCAGCGCCAGCGAGGCCTTGAAGCTCTCGCCGCCGGACAGGGTCTTGACGCTGCGGCGGGTGCCGTTGTAGTGGTCGATGACTCCCAGGTCAAGGCCCGACTGGCTGCGCTGGTTCTCGGCACCGATGCGCTCCAGCTCGTACTGGCCCGCCGTCATCTGCATCAGGCGGGTGTTGGCGTGGACAAGGATGCGGTCGAGGTAATTCATCTGGATGTAGGCCTCCAGCCGGATCTTCTGCTTGCTGCTCAAGGTGCCGCCTGCCGTGGAGGCCAGTGCGTTTACCCACTGCCAACGGGCATCCAGCGCGTCCCGCTGGTCGGAAAGCTTCCGGTGATCGGCCAGCGCCCTCCGGTTGGGCAGCAGCCGGGCGTTCAGGTCTTTCTCCTGTGCGGCAAGGGCTTTGCGCTGGGCCAGCAGCTCGTTCTGCTCTGCCTTGAGCGCCGCGATCTTCTGGGGCTGCGCGATCTGCTCCGCAGCCTGCCGGGCTTCCAGTGTCTGCACCGCAGCCTGGGCGGCGGCAGAAGCCTGCTGGGCTGCCGTCACCTGTGCTTCCAGAGCGGTGCGCTGCTCTGCCTGCGCTTTGCGCTGGGCTTCCAGCTCTTTTTTGCGGTGGCAGTCGGTATGGTTTTTGGTCTGGCGCTGCTTCAGGTCAGCCTGTGCGGTGTGCAGAGCATCATTTTCCTCGGCCAGCGCAGTCTTGAGCAGGCTCACGGTCAGGGGCACCGGCCCCTCGGGCGAAGTGAACCGCTCAGGCAGAAGCGCTTCGGCATCCTTCCGCAGCTGGGCACGGCCCTCCTGCTCCCGCGTCAGCGCTTCCCGCGCGGCGGCACTGGCCTCCTGTGCGGTGCTGTCGGCCTGGGCGGCGGCCTGCTTGGCTTGGTTCACCTGCACTTCGGTGGGGGCGGTGCGGGGCAGGTGGGCTTTGGCCGGGTGGTGGGTGCTGCCGCAGACAGGGCAGGGGGCACCCTCTTCCAGTGTCTGAGCCAGCAGGCCCGCCTGCGCATCCAGAAAAGCCCGCTCCAGCGTGTCACGGGCAGAATGGGCCTCGGTCTGTCTGCCCGCCGCCTGCCGGTAGGTCTCCTGTGCGATGCGTGCGGCGGTGTTCCGGTGCTGGCACTCTGTCAGGCTTCGGGCCAGCTCGTTCAGCGCGGTTTCCCGCTGGGCAAGGCGGGCCGCTTCGGCCTCCAACTCTACCCGGCGGGTGTCGGCATCGGCCAGAGCGGCAAGCTCTGCTTCAGAGGCCGTGAGTGCCGCATCCAGCGCTCCCAGTGTTTTGCGCCGGGTGCTGGCCTTGGCGGATTCCAGCTGGGCGGTGCTACGGGCCTTGGCCAGCTCTCCGGCAACCTCCTGCCGCTGGCGCTCTGCCTGCTCTGCCGCGCCCAGCGTGGTCTGTAACGTGCTCAATTGCCTGTCCAGTGCGGCCAGCGCGTCTGCGGCCAGTGCGGCGGCGGCTTCCTGCCGGGCGGTCAGTCCCTCCAGCAGGGTGGTCACTGGGTCCGGCGGCATCTGCGCCGAAAGTGTCCCCAGCACTTCGGCCTCCGGGTCTGCGGCATCATACGAGATGCCCGCAAGCACTGCGTCCAGCTTTGCATTCAGGGCGGCGCGTCGGGCTGTGAGGGCGGAGTTTTCCTCGGCCAGCGCTTCCTGCAGTTTCTGGTAGCGCTGGGTGCGGAACAGCTTCCGGAAGATCTTGCTCCGCTCCTCAGTGGTGGCGTTGAGCAGCCGGGTGAACTGCCCCTGCGCGATCATGGCGATCTGGGAAAACTGGTTGTAGTCCAGCCCGATGATATCAATGACAGCGGCAGTTACCTCTTTGGCTTTGGTCACAGGCGGGCGGCCGTCGGCATAGGTCAGGGCGGCATCCGCCTTTTCGGTGGTGAATCCCTCGCCCCGGGCCTTGGGGCGCAGATACTCCGGGTTGCGCCGGACGGTGTACCGCTGCCCCCGCACCTCAAATTCCAGCTCCACAAAGGTGGGGGTGCCGGGGTCCGCGTATTTGCTGCGGAGCATGGCCCCATCCCGCACGCCGCCGCTGGAATGATCGTACAGGGCGTAGGTGATGGCATCGAACAGGGTGGTCTTGCCCGCGCCGGTGTCGCCGGTGACGAGGTAGAGCCCGCCTCTGCCCAATTGCTCCAGCGGCAGGGTGGTGGTGCCTGCATAGGGGCCAAAGGCCGAGAGGGTCAGCTTGAGCGGTCTCATGCGTCCTCCTCCTTCCAGATGCTTTCAATGAGCTGCTGGCAGAATGCCGCCTGCTCATGGGTCAGGGGCTGGTTGTTCTGCAGCTGGTAAAAATCTGCAAAGTGCTCCAGCGGTGTTTTCTGTTCGGCCTTTGCAGGGGCATCCAGCTCCTGCCGGGTCTGGGTGCGGCGGTTGTCGTAATCCAGCCGCATCAGGTTGGGGTAGATGACCCGCAGGTGGGCCAGTGCCTCGGGGATGTCCTGCTCATCGGTCAGGGTGATGTGCAGGTAGTCGTCCACGGCGGTGCCCTCGTAATTGCGGCGGTCAGTCAGCTCCATGTAGCTGCCGCGCAGCTCCCGCAGATCGTGCCGGGGCACCAGCGGTTCGGCGGCAATGGTCACACTGCCCTTTTCGCCCAGCTCCACAAAGGTCACGCTCTTGTGCTGGCTGGCCTCCGAGAAGGAATACTTCAGCGGCGTTCCGCAGTAGCGCAGGGTATCCCGGCCCACCTTCTGGGGACTGTGCAGATGCCCCAGCGCCACATAGTCGAACTTGTCGAACAGGGCGGCATCCACCCAGTCGATGCCGCCCACGCTGGGCTCCTCGCTCTCGCAGGAGGCAGCTCCTGCCACGAACTGGTGTGCCACCAGCACACTGCGGCGGGCCGGGTCAGGCGAACAGTGATCCAGCACGCAGGAAAGGGCATCGTTGTAGCTCTCAATGGGCGCGTCCGGCCAGACGTGCCGCACCATGGCGGGCTTCAAAAAGGGCAGTAAGTACAGATCGACCGGGCCGTGTGCGTCGGTGAGGGTGATGGGCTCCGGCGGCCCGGAAAACACCGGTGAGACGTAGACCCTGCTTTCGGCCAGCAGGGCAGAGCCAAAGGCCACCCGGTCGGCGGAATCGTGGTTGCCCGAGATGGCGAACACCGGCAGCTCCCGGCGGGAAAGCTCGGTGAGGAACCAGTCCAGCAGGCGGACCGCCTCGGCAGGCGGCACGGGTTTGTCGTACAGGTCACCGGCCAGCAGCACGGCATCCACGGGGCGGGAATCGAGCAGGGATAAGATCTGCTCTAAAATATAGCGCTGGTCATCCAGCATGGAGAACTCGCAGACCCGTTTGCCCAGGTGCAGGTCGGAGAGGTGGAGAAAACGCATGGGGAAGCCCCCTTTCTAAAAGGATGGCTCTATTATACCACGGAATGTTCTCTTTTGCGTGCCAAAAGAGAACCAGAAAAGCACCCGCTACTTTCGAAGCGCGGGAGGCACGAACTAGGGGCTGCTCGCCCCTAGTAACCCCAAAGCAGAGGGCTCCGAACAAAAATGCTGGAGATTCCCGCCTGTCGGCGTGAAGATCTCTTAACCGCATTTTTGCCCGGAGCCGATTGAAATTTTTAACTAGCGGGGAACAGCTTCTCCCAGGTGGCCTTACCCACGGCACCGTCAGCGTTCAGGCCGTTGCGGCGCTGGAACCGCTGAACAGCGGCGGCAGTCCGGGAGCCGAACTTTCCGTCCGTGCCGATCTTCTCCCCCAGCGTGTTGAGCTTCTGCTGGATGAGCCGGATGGTGCCGCCGGACATGCCGGTGCGCATCACGATGCCGGGATAGGGCACCGCCAGCCCGTGCTTTGCGGTGTACTTTGCGTAGAGGACATTCCAGGTATTGGCCCCGACTTTGCCGTCCATGTTCATATTGTTCCGGAGCTGGAATTCTTTCACGGCGTTTTCGCTTCTGGTGCCAAAGCGGCCGTCTGTGGTCAGTGCGGGGTAATAGCTGCACTGGTCACGCACGCCGTTCAGCCAGGTCTGCACCAGGGCTTCGTCCGGGCCGTAGGAGCCCTTTTGGATCAACGAATAATAAGCGGGGATCGCCATTGTGGTCACACTCCTTCCACGACAGCGTATGCAGCGCTGTGGGGAGGTGTGCCATAGCGTTTTTGCCCTCTCCGTCTTTGCTTCGCAAATCCACCTCTCCCAAAGGGAGAGGCAACGCATATCTCCGGTTTAGAAGCTGCTGACCGTGAGCTTCAATTGGCTCTCCCTTTGGGAGAGCTGGCGCGAAGCGCCTGAGAGGGCGAGGCTGTTTCGACCAGCACTTTATCCTCCCGGCTCGCCGTCACCCGCTGCCACCACTCCACACACTTGAACCGCACCACATACGACCCACACACCAGATCGTTTTCCTCCGGTAGGGCGTAGGTGCCGCAGGCAGAGCGGCACAGCCCCGGGTAGAGCACGCACCACCAGTTTTTGCCGTGGCGGGCGTTGCCGCCCAGGTCGATGCGCAGAGCCTGATACCGCCCGGCGGGCAGGATGCCGGTGGAATAGCGGGTGGTATCAAAGTACATTTCCACCAGCTGTACCGTAACGGTGGAAAAAATCCCCCGCCTTGCCAGCACGGCCCGGGCCGTCAGCTCCAGTGCGGGCAGGTTCTCTGCCGCCCAGCGCAGGGCGGCAGGCTTGTCCTGTGCGGTGCAGTGGACATCGGCGTAGGCCAGAACAGCATCCCGCACGGCGAGCTTGACGGTCTGGTCGGCAGGGGAATCGCTGTCGGCCCGGATGTGGAAGCGCAGAGTGTCGGCACAGAGGAGGGCTCCGGTGTCCAGCTGTGCCTGCCCCCAGCGCAGGGCAGCAGGCAGGGCGCTCAGGAGCAGCGCAAGGGAAAGCACGGCGCACCCCAGCGCCATCTCACGGCGGGTGAGCGTGCGGGCAAAGAATGGAAGCATAAAAACAGGCCCCTTTTCTGGAAATGATAACCAGAGAATGGGCCTGTTTGACACATTTTATTCTGATACTTGATTTTTGCAGTGAAGCCTGACTGTAATGCCAAGGGCTCCCCCTTCGGGGGAGCTGGCAATGCGAAGCATTGACTGAGAGGGTTGTTCCTTTTAGTTCTTCATGGACTGCATGGGAGCCGGCAGGCGACCGCCGCGGTTGATGAACACCGAGGGGTCACGCTGATTCACCGGCATGATGGGGCCATAGCCCAGCAGACCGCCGAAATCCAGGATCTCGCCTGCCTTGCGGCCGATGGCGGGAATGACGCGGACAGCGGTGGTCTTGCTGTTCACCATGCCAATGGCGGCTTCGTCGGCGATCAGGGCGCTGATGACAGCGGGGGTGGTGTCGCCGGGGATGATGACCATATCGATGCCCACCGAGCAGACAGCTGTCATGGCTTCCAGCTTTTCGATGGTCAGGCAGCCGCACTCGGCGGCGTGGATCATGCCGTCGTCCTCGCTGACGGGGATAAAGGCACCGGAGAGGCCGCCCACATGGTTGGAGGCCATCACGCCGCCCTTCTTCACAGCATCGTTCAGCAGGGCCAGGCAGGCCGTGGTGCCGCAGCAGCCGCAGGTCTCAAGGCCCATCTCTTCCAGAATGTTGGCCACGCTGTCGCCCACAGCAGGGGTGGGGGCCAGCGAAAGGTCGATGATGCCCGCGGGCACGCCCAGAGCCTTGGAGGCCAGATTGGCCACCAGCTGGCCCACGCGGGTGATCTTGAAGGCGGTGCGCTTGACCAGCTCCGCCACCTCGTCGATGGGAGCATCCTTGGGCAGCTTTGCCAGCGCGGCGCGCACAGCGCCGGGGCCGGAAACGCCGACGTGGATCTCACAGTCGGGCTCGCCGGGGCCGTGGAATGCACCGGCCATGAAGGGGTTGTCCTCGGGTGCGTTGCAGAACACCACCAGCTTTGCCGCGCCGATGCACTGGCGGTCGGCGGTCAGCTCGCTGGCCTTCTTCACGGCTTCGCCCATCAGCTTGATGGCATCCATGTTCAGGCCTGCCTTGGTGGCACCGATATTCACCGAGCTGCACACGATGTCGGTCTCGGCCAGTGCGCGGGGGATGGACTCGATCAGGCGGCGGTCACCGGCCGAGAAGCCCTTGTGCACAAGGGCGGTGTAGCCGCCCACAAAGTTCACGCCCACCTTTTTGCCTGCGGCATCCAGTGCCTTGGCAAAGTCCACGGGGTCTGCATCGGGGCAGGCACCCAGCAGCATGGCAATGGGGGTGACACTGATCCGCTTATTGATGATGGGAATGCCGTACTCGGCGCTGATATGCTCCACGGCGGGCACCAGATCGGCTGCCTTGGTGGTGATCTTATTGTAGATTTTTTCGCAGGCCTTCTTCGGGTCCGGATCAATGCAGTCCAGCAGGCTGATGCCCATGGTGACCGTGCGCACGTCCAGATTGTCCTGCGTGAACATCTCGATGGTCTCGAGGATGTCGCCGGTATTCATCATGCTCATAAGAGTATCCTTTCTGAACCTCTCCGTCATTGCTTCGCAATGCCACCTCTATTAAGGGAGCTGGCGCAAAGCGTCTGAGAGGTCTTGTCTGTTAGATGGTATGCATCGCGTCAAAAACTTCCTGACGGGTCAGATTGATCTGCATCCCCATCTCCTTGGCCAGAGCATCGGTGCGGGTGTGCAGCTCCTCATGGCTGACGCTGCACTTGGAGATGTCCACCAGCATGATCATGGCAAACATGCCCTGCAGAACACTCTGGGTCACGTCCTCAATGTTGATGTTCAGCTCGCAGCAAAGGGCGGCCACTTTGGCAACAACGCCCACGGTATCGTGTCCGATGACAGTGATAAACGCTTTCATATTCCTTACCCCCATTGTTTCTGGTAAAAACCCCTCAGGCGCTTCGCGCCAGCCCCCCTAGTAGTGGGGCCTCTGGCTTTGCGTGGAGTTTTGCAAGTTCCCCGTTCCGCACAAACTGTATCATTCTGCCAAGGCCGCCCCTATTAGGGGAGGTGGCAAAGCCGTCAGGCTTTGACGGAAGGGTTTAATTTCAGTATAGCAGATTTGCCGATTTTTGAACACTCTTTTTGGAAAAAAGAGCAGTTTTCAGGCGGAAAAGACATTCTATACTGCTTTGATGTAAAAAACAAGATGCAAAGCGGCGATTCTTGTGCTATACTGAAAAATAACAGCGGGGTGGGGACGCCCACCCGCGCAAAACAAAGGAGAAACGACCATGGAACAGCTTTTGAAGATTCTGGAAGACAATGCGCGGCTGCCCATTGAGGACATTGCCACCATGCTGAATAAATCCCCCGCCGAGGTGGCGGCTATGATCGACCTGGCCCGGGCGCAGGGCATCATCAAGGGCTACAAGACCCTTGTGGACTGGGAAAAGGCCGGGGTGAACCGGGTGGAAGCAGTCATCGAGCTGAATGTCAGCCCCAAGAAGAGCCGCGGCTTTGATGAGATCGCAGCCACCATTGCCGCCTTTGACGAGGTGGAGAGCGTGCTGCTGATGAGCGGCGGCTACGACCTGCAGCTGGTCATCAAGGGCCAGACTTTCCAGGAAATCGCCCTGTTCGTGGCAAAGCGCCTGAGCCCGCTGGACGATGTGCTGTCCACTGCCACCCATTTTGTCCTGCGCACCTATAAAAAAGAGGGCCGCCTGTATCAGGACGAAGAGATCGATGAAAGAGAGTGCACGGTTCTGTGATGGATTACGATAAACTGATCGCGCCTGCCGCTGAGGCCATGCGCCCCTCCGGCATCCGCAAATTTTTCGATCTGGCTGCCGAAATGCCCGAGTGCATCAGTCTGGGCGTGGGTGAGCCGGACTTCAAAACGCCATGGGCCGTGCGCGAAGCCGGCATCGAGAGTCTGGAGCATGGCCGCACCCGCTACACCTCCAACGCAGGTCTGAAGGAGCTGCGCGCCGAGGTGGCAAAGTATCTGGAGCGCCGCATGGGCCTGCACTACGACCCGCTGCACGAGGTGCTCATCACGGTGGGCGGCAGCGAAGCCATTGATATGTGCATCCGCACCATCGTGCAGCCCGGGGATGAGGTGATCATCCCGGAGCCCTGCTTTGTCTGCTATGAGCCCATCACCACCCTGTCCGGCGGTGTGCCGGTGCATGTGCCCTGCCGCCAGGAGGATGAGTTCCGCCTCAGGCCCGAGGCCCTGAAAGCCGCCATCACCCCCAAGACCAAGCTCCTTATCATGCCGTTCCCCAACAACCCCACCGGTGCGGTGATGGAGCGGGAGGATCTGGAAGCCATTGCGGAGGTCCTGCGGGATACCAACGTCATGGTGCTTTCGGATGAGATCTACGCCGAGCTGAACTACGGCCTGCGGCCCCATGTCTCCATTGCCACCCTGCCCGGCATGGCCGAGCGGACCATTGTGGTGAATGGTTTTTCCAAGAGTTATGCCATGACCGGCTGGCGCTTGGGCTATGCCTGCGGCCCGGCTCCCATCATCAAAATTATGACCAAGATCCACCAGAGCGCCATCATGAGCGCCCCCACCACCAGCCAGTATGCGGCCATCACCGCCCTGCGGGAGTGCGACGGTGAGATCGACAAGATGCGGGATGAGTACAACATGCGCCGCCGCCTGGTGGTGCACGGCTTTAACTCTATGGGCCTGACCTGCTTTGAGCCGCGGGGTGCGTTCTACGCCTTCCCCTGCATCAAGAGCACCGGTATGACCAGCCAGGAGTTCTGCACAAAGCTGCTGGAGCAGAAGCATGTTGCGCTGGTGCCCGGCGATGCCTTTGGCGCATCCGGCGAGGGCTACTGCCGCGTTTCCTACGCTTACAGCGTGGAGCACCTGACCGAGGCGCTCAAGCGCATCCGGGAGTTCCTGAAAGAAAACGGCATCAACAGAGGAGAGCAATGAGGAGGAAGAACGATGGCAAAACTGAACTGCGTGACCGTTCTGGCCCCGGCCAAGCTGAATCTGGCGCTGGATGTAGTGGGCCTGCTGCCCAACGGCTACCATAACTTGGATATGACGATGCAGGCCATCACCCTGTACGAGCGGGTGGTGCTGCGCCGCAGCCAGAACCTGAGCCTGACCCTGCCGGGCAGCCCGGTGGCCGCCAACGATTCCAACACGGCCATCAAGGCGGCACTGGCCTTCTTCCACTATACCGGCCTGCTGGCGGGTGTAGAGATCACCATTTATAAGAATGTGCCGGTGCGTGCCGGTATGGCGGGCGGCAGCGCCGATGCCGCCGGTGTGCTGGTGGGCCTGAACGTCCTTTACGGCGCAAAGCTCTCCATGAGTGAGCTCTGCGCGCTGGGGGCAAAAATCGGCGCGGATGTGCCCTTTGCCCTGATGGGCGGCACCTGCCGGGTGCAGGGCGTGGGCGATGTGATGAAAGCTCTGCCGCCCTGCCCGGACTGCTGGTTCACGGTGGTCATGCCCGATTACGGCGTTTCCACCCCGGAAGCCTTTGCTGCTTATGACAAGGTGGGCAGCAGCACCCACCCCGACTGCGAAGCCCAGGAAAAGGCGATCCGCGCCGGGGATCTGGCAGGTGTGTGTGCCGCCGCAGGCAACGCGCTGGAGGAATGCAGCGGTGCCAGAGACAACGAGGCCATCAAGACCGCGCTGAAAGAGAACGGCGCTGTCACTGCCCTGATGACCGGCAGCGGCGCGGCTGTGTTTGGCATCTTTGAGAGCGAAGAAGCTGCCCGAAGCGCCGCCGAGGCTGTCAGGGTGCAGTGGCCGCAGGTGTATGTGGCCCGGCCCGATCGGGGCGGCGCGCGGGTCATCAGCCCGAAGTGGATGCTGTAACATGCATAACCTCCTTTCCAATGGGGAAAACTGCCCAAAGGAAAGGAGGTCTTTTTGTGCAGACCTTTTATAAAGTGTGCCTGATCCTGATGATCATTGGCGGCATCAACTGGGGGCTTGTGGGCCTGTTCCAGTTTGACTTTGTGGGCTGGCTGCTGGGCGGCAGCAGCTCCATCTGGTCGCGCATCGTGTTTACGGTGGTGGGCGTGGCCGCTGTCTGCGGCATCCCGGGGCTGTTTGCAGAGGAAACGGAAGAATGAAAAACGGCTGCTGCACGGAAAATGTGCAGCAGCCGTTTTTGTGGATCGTTCAGTTATCCCAACCCACCAGATCGGGCAGGGTGAGGGTCTCGTCTGAGCAGTGGGGGTCTGCAGGGCCGTCGGTGGGGGCGGTGGCCTTTTCCACAGCCCGCACGATCTCGCTGATGGCGGCGCAGTCCTCGGGCAGGTCGGTCTGGCTGCGGCCCGAGTGGGTGAACAGGATCTTGCCCAGATGGCCCACCACCAGCGTCAGCGGCAGCAGCTGCGGGGCTTTGGTGTCGTAGTGGTAACCGGCATCTCTGGCGGCCTTGTAGATCTTCTGGGCCGCAAAGCTCCAACTCAGCAGGCCGCGGGTCTGCTCTACGCCCAGGTAGCCGTACAGTACGCCGGGGCCGTCGCAGATGACAGGAAAGGGGAAATCTGAGCCATGGGTGGCCTTAGCCACTGCCTGCGCCGAGGAACGCACCACACAGACAAGCCGTGCCCCCTTGAGCTGGGGCAGCGTTTTCAGGTAACGGGTGATATATTCGCGGCTGACAGGGTGGTCGAACCCGGGCAGGAAGATCATGCACAGCGGATGCTCCCCCTCGCACAGGGCGTAAAAATCATTGCCCGGCACCGTGGGGGTGTCGTAGGTGAAACGGGGGATGCTCGTCCCCACCAGATGTTCGCTTTTCATACCGCAATGCACATCCTTTCCATCATCACCAAAACCTCTCCGTCATTGCTGCGCAATGCCACCTCTCCTAATAGGAGAGGCAAGAAAACAGCAGCATAAGCTTGGCTCCCCTATTAGGGGAGCTGGGGCATCAGCGCCTGAGAGGTCATCCTATAAAAAAATCCACACACTGGCCTTGTGGCAGGCCAGCGGTGGATGCAATGCTATAAAAAGATCCCGCCCGGTCGTCTGCGGCAATCAAACCTACCCTTACGGACAGGTGGGTGCCCTGTCGCCGGATTCACGCTTCCTCATCGAACCTCCATGGTCGACCCATGGCGGGGAGGTCTGCAATCCGCCGGAGAACTCCGGGCTCCCGTTGAATGATTAGTAGGATCATATAAACCGCAACAAATCGCGCCGGGCAGGAAGTCTTGCCTGGGAATCTGTCTGTGCAGGGGAATTACTCGATCTCGAACTGGTCGCTCAGGCGCTGCTCAAACAGCTTGCTGACTTCCATCAGAGTCTCGTCATCCTCCACAACGTCCAGATATTCGCCCTCGCTGTCCTCGCCCACGCTCAGGATGACCAGCTGTGCGTCCTCGTTGACATCATCTTCATCCTCTGCGTATTCGACAACTGCAAGGTAATGCACGCCCTTATGGTCCAGTGCATCGATCACTTCAAACGTGACCTCATTGCCGTCCTCATCCTCAAGAGTCATCAGATCGGGCTGATATTCCTCTTCGGTGTTCGGGTTCTTGATCTCTTCTGCCATAAGATACGTTCTCCTGTCTATCCAAACCCAATCAAAGGGATGGTACTCAAATAAAATTACGCACACAGCCCGGGATCTGCTGCGTTCCCGCCGTCCCTTGCTGTGCTTATAGTGTAGCGTTTTTTTGCCTGCTCGTCAAGATGTTTTTCGCACAGAAAATGCACGACAAATTTTCACGCATTTCCCTCTCGCTTCCCGGGCAGAAATATGCTATACTGAACTCTGTGCATCTCCCGCGTGCGGGGGAACTGCTATCAGAATATGAACGGAGGGATCTGTTTATGAATAAGACCCGTGTCCGGCTGGCGGCGCTGCTGCTGGCCGTGAGTTTTGCACTGTCCGGCTGCAGCCTTGTGAAAAACATCGGCGGCAGCAGCGGAGCCGGAACAAAGACCATCACCCGCCCGGCGGTGGAATCGGCCGAGCTGCAGTTCACCCATCCGGCAGCGGGGGAACCCGTGGCGGTGTTCGATACCACGGCGGGCGTGTTCCGGGCGGTGCTCTTCCCGGAGCAGGCCCCGCAGGCCTATGATAACTTTGTGGGTCTGGTGCAGGCGGGCTACTACAACGGCCTGACCGTGACCCGTGTGGAGCAGGATTTTGTGGTGGAGGCCGGTCAGGGAACTGACGGCAAGGGCACCACCATCTGGAATGGCAGCCGCTACCCGGCTGAGGCCACCGACAAGCTCCACCATTATTCCGGTGCCCTGTGCATGGCGGCGGACTCCTCCGGCCAGTGCGCCAGCGTCTTTTATATCATGTCCACTCTGCCCGGCGGGGATTCCATCACCCAGGAACTCACTGACCAGATGAACAGTGCAGGTTACCGCGCTGAGGTCGTTTCGGCCTACCAGACCGCCGGCGGCGCACCCTACCTCGACTACACCGATACCGTGCTGGGCCAGGTGTACGAGGGGATGGACGTGGTGGACACCATCGCTCAGGCCGCCGTGGATGAGAACCAGAAGCCCACGGAAACGATCACCATCAACAGCGTCAGCATTGAGACATATCAGGCGCAGTAACAGCTGAAAATGACAAAACCGGCTTTCCTGTGGCAGCAGGAAAGCCGGTTTTGTGCTATTCCGGTTCAAATTTCGCCGGGGTGCTCCTTGCGCCAGGCGAGGTAATCTTCCAGAATGACCGTGGCGCTGACGGAATCCAGAATGGCCTTGCGGTGGGCACCAAAAGTCCCCACCTCGTCCAGGATATCGGCGGCTTCACAGGTGGACTGCCGCTCGTCCCACATCCGCACGGGCAGGCCGCTCCAGATCTGCAAAGTCTTGCCCAGCTTGCGGCTCTTCTCGGCGCGCTCGCCCTCGGTGCCGTCCATGTTGAGCGGCAGGCCCACCACAATGAGCTCTGCCTTCTGCTCCTGGGCAATGCGGCAGACCTCGGCGGCTACCTTGGGCCGGGCCTTCAGGGTGATCTGGGGGGTGATGGGCGTGGTCAGGAACTCGGTGGGGTCGCAGACCGCAAGCCCCGTGCGGCTGGCACCGTAATCAACTGCTAGAATCTTCATGGGGAAGTGCCCCTCCTGTTTTGCTGTTTTTCCTCAGTTTACCACAGAATAGATTTTTCTTCAATTTTGCGGTAAAATAAAGTGATTAAACCTCTCAGTCTCGCCTTTGGCTCGCCAGCTCCCCTAGTAGGGGAGCCCTTGGCATATTGGGTCAGTTCGGTGGCTTGGGCTGAGATGCAGAGAAAGTGAGAAAACAATGTTACAGCTACTTCTGGGCGGTTCCGGCAGCGGAAAAACAACGCTGTTGTACCAGCGCATCCGCGCCCGGGCCGAAAAAGGGGAAAAAAGCATCCTGCTGGTGCCGGAACAATTCACTTCCAGCACCGAGGGCCGCATCTACCGTGAGCTGGGGGATGCCTTGTCCGGCATGGTGGAGAGTTTTTCTTTTACCAGTCTGGCAGAAAAGATCCTTTCCACCGAGGGCGGCGCGGCGGTGCAGACCCTCTCTGACGCAGGCCGTGCCGTGCTGGTGCGCCGGGCGCTGGAGGAGCTGCAGGACAATGTCCACTATTATCACCGCCACCGGCGCAGTGCGGCCTTTTGCCAGATGGCGGCCCAGACCATCGACGAGCTGAAAAGCGCGGGCCTTTCCGGCCGGCAGCTGGCACAGCTGGCCGGTGCCTGCGGAGCCGAGAGCGGTAAGCTCAGTGAGCTGGCCCTCATCTTTCAGGGCTACGAGACCCTGCTGGCCCGCAGCGGCATGGACCCCTCTGACCGGCTGGAGCTGGCCGGAGCCCGGCTGGAGGAAGCGCTGGCCCGGCACAGCCTGCCGGAGTTTCTGCGGGACCGGGCGGTGTTCATTGATGAGTTCGATACCTTCAACGCGCCCAAAAAGCGGCTGCTGGGGGCCATGCTGGCGGCGCTGCCCAGCGTAACGGTGGCCCTCTGCGATGATGGTGCCCCCCTGCTGCCCGGTGACCTGAGCCTGTTCTCCGGGGCCAAGCAGGTGGCGGCGCAGCTGCGCCAGCTGGCCCGGAAAAATGGGGCGGAGGTGGCCGTTCCGCAGCTTTTGCGCAAGGATCTGCGCCACCGGAACGCCCCGGGCCTTGCCGCAGTGGCAGAGCTGCTGGAAACCGGCAGCTGCACCGCGGATGCCCCGGCGGGCGAGGTGCGGCTCTTTGCCGCGCCCAGCCGGGAGGAGGAGGCCCGTGCCGCTGCCGGTGCCATCCGGCGGCTGATGCGGCAGGGCGTGCGGTGTGGAAAGATCGCTGTGGTCTGCCGCGATATCGCCAAGTATCGTGCCGCAGTCCGGTATGAATTCCGGATGGCGGAGATCCCCCTGTACTGCGATGAACCTACCACCCCGGAATTCAGCGCCCCGGCCACGGCGGTGCGGGCCCTGCTGGAGATCGCCCGGGGAGCCGACCTGACCGAGAACCTGACCACCCTTGCCAAGACCGGCCTGTGTGCCCTGAGCGAGGAGCAGGTCTGCGCGCTGGAAAACTATGCCTACACCTGGGCCCCCACGGCGGCGGCCTGGCGGGAGAAGTTTGAGCGCAGCCCCAAAGGTTTTGGGGAACAGGAGCTGACCGAAGAGGACCTCCGCAACCGGGAGCGGGCAGAACATGCCCGTGCCCTGCTCGTGGGGGCAGTGGATGCATTCCGGGCCAAGGTGCGCGGGGTCAACGCCGAGGCCATCAGCCGGGCGGTGTATTTCTGCCTGAAAACGCTGGGGGCTGAGGAACAGCAGGCCGCTCAGGTAAAGGCCATCCGCGCGGGCCGGGGCATCCCGGCGGCGGAGGAAGCCGCCCGGGAGTGGAACGTGGTCATGGGGCTGCTGAACGAGATGGCCCATCTGCTGGGGGAGCAGACCGTTACCGTGGCCGAATACGAGGACCTGTTCGGGCTGCTGCTCCGCTCGTCCGACCTGGGGCACATTCCCCAGACCCTGGATGCGGTGGTGCTGGCCAGCGCAGGCAAGATGCGTCTGGACGCGCCGGACTATGTGTTCGTGCTGGGGCTGGCCGAGGGGGAATTTCCGGCCGCGCCCGGCGAGGTGGGTCTGCTGACCCACGCCGACCGCGATGCCCTGATGGCGCAGGAGATCGACCTGCCCGACTGCTTTGAGAACCGTGTGGTGCGTGAGCAGATCTGCTTCTACAAGGCCTTGACCGCTCCTGCAAAGGGGCTGTGGCTCAGCTGGCCCAAGGGGCAGGGGCAGACCCTCTGCGCTGCGCTGGAACCCCTCGTGGAAGCGCTGGCCCCCGCTGCCCCGGAGCTGGAACTGACGGACCTTGCGGCCACTCCCGCAGATGGGCTGGACTGTCTGGGCGGCGGCTGGCCCCTGACGGAGACCGAGCGTGCCAGCCTGACAGAGGCCCTGCACACCCCCGGCGAGACCGAGCCGCAGGGCCTTGCCCTGCTGCGCCGGATGGCCGACACGGCCCCCCGGCAGGTGCATGACCTGCCTGCGCTGGAAGCGCTGCTGGGGCGGAAGCTGCGCATTTCGCCCAGTCAGCTGGAAAAATATTATACCTGCCGCTACGGTTACTTTTTGCAGTATGTGCTGGGGCTCAGGCCCCGCCGCCGGGCCGAGCTTTCCGCCGACCAGAGCGGCACCCTGATGCACTGGGTGCTGCAGATGGCGCTGGACCCTCACCCCGGCCCGGACAACCCCATGGCGGCGCTGCAGCCCTTTATGGAGCTGGACGATGAGGCCATGGCGAGCCTTGCCGCGCTGCTGGTGGACGAGTACGCCAAGCGCTATCTGCCCGAGGATACTGCCCGCTTTGCCTATCTGCTCTCCCGCCTGAAAAAGAGCATGACGAGCCTGCTGCTCTACCTGCGGGATGAGCAGCGGCAGTCCAGCTTCAAGCCCGTGGCCTGTGAGCTGAAGATCGGCCGGGGCGAGGATGCCGTGCCTGCCCAGGTGTATCACCTGTCGGACGGGCGCACCGTCCAGCTGGTGGGCACCGTGGACCGTGCCGACGAGTGGGTGGAGGAGGACGGCACCCGCTGGGTGCGGGTGGTGGACTACAAGACCGGCACCAAAAAGCTGGACCTGAAGGAGGTCTACTGCGGTCTGGACTGCCAGATGCTGCTCTACCTGTTCAGCCTGACCCGGGATAAAAGCGGCCGCTTTACGGGGGCGGAACCGGCGGGTGTGCTCTACCTGCTGGCCGACCCGGCCCCTGAGGCCACCACCCGCGAAAAGGCGGCCCACAGTGTGGAATACAAGCTGGACGGTCTGGTGCGGGACGAGCAGAAGCTGTTCGATGCCATGGATGCCGACGAGACCGGCAGATATCTGCCCTTCTCCTATTACAAAGGCGCGCCCAGCCCCTACCAGAAGGACAAGCGGGCGGACAGCGCCAAGCTCAGCCGCATCCAGCTGCATCTGGATGATCTTGTGACCCGGATGGGCCAGCAGCTCTATGAGGGGCAGATCGCCGCCGAGCCGCTGGTCGCGGGCCGGAGCCCCTGCCAGTGGTGTGATTACGGCTTTGTCTGCTGCCACGAGACCGGCATCGGGGAGCGGGCGCTGGAGGCCCCCGCAAAGCCCTTTGAGGCTCCCGGGCAGCCTGAAGAGGGAGAGGAGGAACAGGTATGAGTGAACCCAAGTGGACCCTCGCCCAGCGGGCCGCCATCGAGGACCGGGGCGGCGCGCTGCTGGTGAGCGCGGCGGCGGGCAGCGGCAAAACGGCTGTTCTGACCGAGCGGGCTGTCCGGCTCATCACCGACCCAGAGCATCCCGTGGATGCGGACCGTCTGCTCATCGTCACCTTTACCAATGCGGCGGCGGCAGAGCTGCGGGCACGCATCGGGCAGGCGCTTCTGAAGCGCAGCCAGGCGGAACCCGGCAATGGCGCGCTGCGCCGCCAGCGGATGCTGCTGCAGCGCGCGCCCATCTGCACCATCGATGCCTTCTGTCTGGACCTGCTGCGCAAGCACTTTCAGGCGCTGGATATCCCGCCGGACTTTTCCCCCGCAGACCCCGGCAGTGTGGAGCTCCTGCGGGCCTCTGCCCTGAGCGAGACGCTGGAAAATGCCTACCGCGACCCGGATTTCTGCGCCTTTGCCGACCTCTACGGCAAGGGCCGCACCGACCGTGCGGCGGGCGAGACGATCCTGCATGTCTACGATTTCCTGCGCGCCCTGCCCGATTACGACAAAAAGCTGGACGAATTTCTGGCTCCGTGGCAGGAGGAAAATGGCTTTGCTGCCACCTGCTGGCATGATCTGCTGCTGGCCGAAGCTGCCCGCAGTGCCAGGGCAGCAGGGGAACTGTTCCGCGCCGCGCTGGCCGACTGCCCGGGCGACCGGGAGCAGGAGCTGGCCGATGCCGAGGAAAAGAAAACGCCCTCTGCCCGGGAAAAGGCAAAGAATGCCGTGCTGGAAAAATATACCGATGCCAAGGAACGGCTGGACAAGGCTGCCGCCCTGCTGGGCAGGGTGGAACAGCTGGCTGTGGCGGGGGAGTGGACCCCGCTTTACGATCTGCTGACCCCCTATGTGCTGGGCATGGAGGAGCTGCCCGGCCTGAAAGGAATGAAAAAGCGGCTGAACGGCGAGCACAAAAAAGTCATCCGCACCCGCGCCGATGAAGGCGCGGCCCTGTTTGCGCAGATCCTTGAGCTGATCCCCTGCAGTGAGGAGGAGGCTGAGGCAGACCGCAGGGCCGCGGAGCCCCGCCTGCGGGCCCTGTTCGCGGCGGTGCGGGATTTCGATGCCCGGTTCTCGGCCAAAAAGCGGGACCGGAAACTGCTGGAGTTCAGTGACTTTGAGCATCAGGCCCTCCGCCTGCTTCGTGACCCGGACGGCACCCCCACTGCGCTGTGCGGGGTCATCCGGCAGAACTATGCCGCTGTGATGGTGGACGAATATCAGGACACCAACGCGCTGCAGGACGCCATCTACCGCTGCCTTGCATCCCCGGCGGGGGACGACCTGTTTCTGGTGGGCGACCTGAAACAGAGCATCTACCGCTTCCGGCAGGCCGACCCCAGCATCTTCCGGACGAAGCTGGATGTCTGGGCCCCTCTGCCCGGCGGCACGGCACGGCCCCGCCCGGCAGAGGGAACGCCGGGCACCGATGCACTGCTGGCACTGGATGCCAACTTCCGCTCCGCCCCGCAGGTGGTGGCAGGCATCAACTTTATCTTTGAACAGCTCATGACGCCCCGGCTGGGCGATACCGCCTATGGCGACGGTCAGCGGCTGGTGTGCGGTGCACCCGGCGAATACGCCGGCAGCGTGGAAGCACACTTCCTGCCGGACGACACCGCCGAGACCGACGCGGCGTGGATTGCCCAGCGCATCGAAGAGCTGGTGCAAAACGGCACACCGGTGCGGGACGGCGGGTCTGTCCGGCCCGTGCAGTATGAGGACTGCTGCATCCTGCTGGCGGCACGCGGCGATTTTCTGGCCTATGAAGAAGCGCTCACGGCCCGGGGCATCCCGGTCTACGCGGACGCCCGGGAAAATCTGATGACAGCCCCGCACATCCGTCCGCTGATCTCGCTTTTAAAGGTCATCGACAACCCGGCGCAGGACATCTATCTCGCTGCTGCCATGCTGGGGCCGATGTTCGGGTTTACAGACGACGACCTTGTGCGTCTGCGGGCCTGCAGCGAGGAGGCGCAGAAAAAACAGCAGGAGCCCGGCACAAAGCATACCCGCATGAGCCTGTACGGCGCAGTGCTGCAGGTGGTGCAGAGTGAAGATGAAACACCGTTCACCCA